>Ga0207789_1000048_pt1 | contig 135920 bp, 128 predicted proteins | sample HigsolmetaGSP12D_FD_184840 | JGI IMG/M metagenome (GOLD analysis project Ga0207789, IMG submission 184840) | High solid enriched microbial communities from the Joint BioEnergy Institute, USA - SP1-2-D (SPAdes) | ecosystem: Engineered > Bioreactor > SSF (Solid state fermentation) > Aerobic >... | reverse complement strand
CCGAGCAAGCTCTTCAGGATGGTCCGCTCGACTTGCATGTATTAGGCACGCCGCCAGCGTTCGTCCTGAGCCAGGATCAAACTCTCCGTAAAAGGGTCATCCGATCTTGCCGATCCAATGCCCAAAAACGCAAGAGCCGTTTGGCTCGTTAACCTTCTGTTCGTTGTCCGCCGATTCTAGCCGAAGCTCGAATCGACTGGTCCGCTTACGCTCGATGTTCAGTTTTCAAGGAGCAATCGTTGCCGCCGAGACGGCTTCTTTATCTTGCTGCCGTCGCAACAGCGACTTTTATAATATATCATAGCCAATTCGGTTGATGCAAGGGCCAAAATTTGGCCAACTTTCCATCGAATCCTGAATACCAGGCTGTGCGCCTGGACAGCGTACATAAATTTATCACAAAACCGTTGACCGCGTCAATGCGAGCGGATGCGAGGATGCGAGCAGATGTTCAAATGAACCGCCTCGCCATTTCTGCGACGGTGTATGACTTGATCCAAGCGAGCCTCATTTGACCATTGACTTCTAAATACCGATAGGTTAAGTTGGAATTAGAATTCACTTATTTATTTTAGGAGGTGTCGCCATGCGCCAGATCCCTCTTCCATATGTAAAAGCGAATCAAGCAGGCATCGTTCTGTTCATTATTCTGTCCATTGTATTGCGCGAGCCGTGGCTGCTGGCCGTCCTGTGGCTGGTCCAAGCGGCGGGGTTGGTGACGCGAGGCCGCTGGAATGTGTTCGTCCGGCTTGCGAAGCCTTTCTTGCGCACAGCCGGAAAGGAGACGCAGGCGGAGGAATTGCAGCGCTTTAACAACACGCTGGCTGTCATCTTCCTCACCCTGTCTCTGGCCGGATTCGCTCTTGGCTGGACGGTCGCCGGGTATGTCTTCGAGGGGATGCTGCTGGCGGCGGCGGGCGCCGCTCTGCTCGGCTATTGCATCGGATGCACGATCTACTTCCAGTACAAGCAATTCGTGGCGCTCCGCAAAGTCAAACATTCTTAAGCGGAGGCAGAGCTTGGGAGTCCGTACATTCGTCGGCCGTCCGGAGGGTTGCAGACCTCCCGGACGGCTTTTCTTTGTGCAGACGCTGCAAGTTGTTACACCGCGCCCGGATCGGCGGAATATTGCAGCTCGATAAGCCGGCTGCCCCTTGGAGACGGCCGAACCATTTCCCTTACAACGCCGCGGTGGGCCAATTTCTGCAACAGCAGCGGCAGATCGGCGGGAAATCCGGCCAGATCCGGATGGCGCTGCAATTCCGCCACGGTCCAGGGGACCGGTCGGCTGGCGAGCAACCGGACCAGCAGCGCGCACGACGATTTCATTTTCGTCATGACGGAGAACTCGCAGGCGAGCAGAACAAGCTGCACCCGCTGTTCCACCGATTCCGCGCTGGTCGTCAGCTCCTCGTACAGCTTGTAGATGCCCGGGTTGACCCGCCGCATCTGCTCCCAAACCGTCAGTTCCGGGTGCATGCCGGATTCCACCAGCGCGATATGCGCCCAGTGATGGAGAGAAGCCAAAATATTGGCGTAAGCGTCCAAAATTTGACCGTTGTGCAAATCCTGCTTCGCCTGCAAATAAGTTTGCAAAAAGCGGGAAAACTCGCATAGCAGTTTCTGCTCCCGCAAAAGGGGCGGCCATTCGGAGCATTTCCGCAGCAAGGCGGCCAGCGCCCCCGAACGGTCCAACAGAATAGTGCCTTGCATCAGCCATTGGACGAGGCGAGGGTTATCTCCGCTGACGATCCCTTGGTGCAGCTTGTCCAGACTGATCCGGCAAATTTCAACGCGCGTGCGCTCGCACATGCCGTATTCCGTCTTCCGCCGGCCGGGCTCTTCGTCATATACCGCCAGCAGCAACCGATGACGGCCGTCGGCTGCCGGCTTAAAGGAATACGGGCTGCGGATCAGCATCAGTCCGGTCAGCTTCGGTTCCTGTTCGAACCATTCGAGATATTGCGGCTCATCGGCGCTCAACCGATTCATTCTATCACGCTCCGGCGCCAAGCGAACGTGCCGACGGCTCCAGCAGAAATTGGCCTGTCCGCTAAAGGTAAGGTATAATGTTTATGTTCTACATTCGGCTTTCTTTTTCCTGCATGCAGGGAATCGAATGACGACAGAGGAGTCGGGCATGAATGAAGTTTAAAGCGAGTAAAATAACGACGATGCGCACTTGGGGCCTGCTTCTCGTGCTGATCGGCATGGGGCTCATGGTGCTCGGAACAAGCGGCATATTGCTGTTTGGCCAAGCGGGCAAAGTGATCGCCGCCGTCTTCATGGTGCTGGGCATGCTGACCTGCTTTGCCAGCATGGCCGTCTATTTCTGGGTCGGCATGCTGTCGACGAGCGCGCCGGTCATCGATTGTCCCGAATGCGGCAAAAGAACGAAAATCCTCGGCACCACCGACCGCTGCATGTATTGCCATACGATCCTGACCTGGGACCCGGCGCAAGCGACCGTACCTCCCGCACCGGACGAGCCGCAGGACGGGACAACGACCTCGGTCTAACGCTCGCCGCGGCTCAAGGATGGCTTTGCAGCGACTGGTCCAGCACCTTCCAAATTTCCGCGGACGCGAAAGACCGGTTCCAGGAGGCAAATCCCGCAAGGCCGTACTTTTTGACCAGGGCAACCCGGGCTTTGACGGAATCCGCGTCTTCAATCCATATTTTGTGCGTGGCGTTGCCTTCCTTGAATTCGACATAATGCTGGCCCGTTTCTTCCGAGAAGACGGGCTTCAGCTTTTTGGCCTGAATAAGCTGAGTGACGGCGTCCATGCTCATCGATTTCGACGTCACCTTAACCCCGTTTTTCCCGTCGGGCGTCTCCGTCCACAGCCTTGTATAGAAGGGCGAACCGAGAATCAGCTTGGAACCGGGCACCCCGTCCTCCTGCATAATCCGAACAATCGTGTTTTCCGCCCACGGCAGAGACGAAACCGATCCCGCCACCGGACTGGAAGCCCAATACTCGTCGTAACCCATAATGATCAAAAAGTCCGCCGTCCGCCCCAACTTTTCCCGATCCAGAAACAACGACCAGAACTCGCTGTTTGATTTCGGCGTCACGTCGACCGATACGACGAGTCCTTGCTCGTGCAGGAGCGGCGTCAGCTCGCGGACAAATTGCACGTAGTTGTCTTTGTCTTCCGTCTTCACGTTTTCAAAATCGAGGTTGATGCCTTGCACATGGAACGCCTTCGCATAAGCGAGAAGCTGCTGGATCATTTGGAAACGGGTAGCGTAAGAAGCCAGCGCCTGATGGGTTCGATCCGGCTCGAAGCCGTTGCTGAACAGGGCCCACACCTGCATCCCTTTGGAGCGCGCCCATGCGGAATATCCGGCATCCGCCTTGCTTAGAATCCGGCCCTGGCCGTCCTGCAGTTCGAACCACGTCGGGCTGACGACATTGACGCCGGTCAGTTCCCCCAACTTGGCCGGATTCGGATTGGCCGAATAGACCGCCTCCCATGTCAGGTTGATTCGTTGCCCCGTCAGCTTCCAAGCCACGAACGAAAAATCGTCCGCGGCACCCGATCCGTTCCCGAACGTCTCGACGTTCAGCAGCACCGCGTCCCCTTTCGCCAAATAGCCGATCCGTCCCGATTTCGACTGCGCTTCGTACCAGCCTTCTTTCTCCCCCCACAAGCGGACCGGCGTTTCTGGCGGCAAATCTTCCACAATCGGATACGACCGGCCCGGACCGCTGCGCAGCTTCACGCCCTTCCCCTTCTTCGGCACTTCCGCCCGCTGGACGGACTGACCCGGGGCAAACAGCGACACGATGCCCGATTGCGCGTCGGTTTCGGCCTGAACGCCGAACAGTTTCTGCAGCGGAGCGATCGGCACGTACAACGTGCCGTTCTCCTTTTTCGCCGCAAACTGCAGCGTGAACGGCTTTCGGTTGATCGTCGCGTCCAACTGGCCGGTTTTGAAATGCATGACGCGCTTGTCCGTCGTCAAAATGATCGATTCCGTGTCCGGCTCGTAGCGAATCCCGTCTCCGAGCAGCTTCTGAGCGACGGGGAGCGCGATCAGCAGTCCGTCTCCGTCCCCCAGCGCATAGGTGCGGGTCCATTGTCCTTCCACCATTACCGGGTGCGGGCTCGCCATGTAATCCGGCTGAACATGATGGGGATTCGGGAGCCGGTTCCAAGCCCACAGGCCCCCGGCAGCGGCGGACAACAGAAACACGAGCGGCAAAAAAAGCCATGCCCGGGAGCGTCGTCGCCGCCGTCGCGGGGATGTCGTCAGCATAGGTTCCACGTTTGTCCTCCTGCACTTGTTCGTTGATCGCTACTTGGATTGGACGACGCGCCTGAAGCGAAAGTTGCGGCCGGGGCCGCGCAGCAAAAAGCGCGGCAGGCCTGCCGCCTTCCGCGCGTCGTTTGCTTCTTTTCTTTCTATGCGTATTTGCCTGCGCACGCCGGGCACAAACCGTAAACCTCCATGCGATGCCCCTGCACCTGAAAGCCGGTGCGTTCGGCCGCCGCCTGCTCGACGCTGCGGACCGGCGGATGGTCGAAATCGACGATGGTGCCGCAACGGGTGCAAATCGCGTGGTAATGGTCGGACAAATCCGAATCGAATCGGCTGGAATTGTCTCCGTAGGTGAGTTCCTTGACCAGCCCGGCCTCCACGAACAATTTCAAATTGTTGTAGATGGTGGCGACGCTGAGGCTCGGATACTGCGCGCAGAGCGCCTGGTAAATGTCGTCGGCCGTCGGATGGCGGTTCGTCCCCAGCAAATATTCCAGAATGGCGTACCGCTGCGGCGTCATTCGCACGCCCCCGGATTTGAGCTGGTCCGCGGCTTGATGTACCCGGGAATCCATGCTCTTCACAGCCTTTCCTCTCGGAATGTGCAATCGCGGAAAGCAATGCCGTGCATTGCGGCGCGGTTGTGCAAGTTAGCACCATTGTACGCGTCCATTTTCCGACTTGTCAATGGAAAAGGCCGGCTTGCGCCGGTCGCCTTCACCCTTTGCCTTTGTCCTGCCGCTTGTTTTCCCGAAACCAGTGTAACACGCCGACGCCGATCAGAATGGCTCCGCCGATCAGCGAACTTGAGGATCGGAACATCCAATGATCCCAGGAATCGCGGCTCAGCACGAAGATCAGCACGCACACGACGGCGACGGCGAGGATGACGATGGCCGGAAGGCTCTGGCGGGTGCCGCTGTCGGATGGCAGCAGCTTCTGCCCGGCGCCGCCCGGCGCCGGACCGCCGGCTGCCGGTGCCTGCCCCCAGCCGCCGAACCCCGCGGGCTCGCCCGCGCCCGAAGGCGGGGCCCATCCGTTGTCCGGGCGCCAGCCCGCCTCCTGCGACCGGGCTTCATCTTCAGCCTGCGGCCAGCCCGTTCCCGGCGGCGGCGTCCAGCCGTAGGCCGGTTGGATGCCCGGTCCGCCCGCCTGCAGCCGGTTGTTCACCAGGTCCGCGCTTTGCACCGCATCGAACAAATTGTAGAAGTACAGAATCGGCACCAGCAGGCTGACCAGCACGATCGTCAGCACGTTGGCCCCGCCCGTCGCCGCGAACACAATGCCGCAAATGTTGAGGGTCAGGAGCAGCATGATGACGACGCCCTTGACCATGAGCCCCAAATACATATGGCCGGTTCCGGGGATCAGAAAAGCGAACAACCCGGCCAGAAATTTGCTTTTTCTCCGTTTCGCGGGAACTTCTTGCAATGGATAGCCCGCCGGCTCCCGCTGCCATCCGTTTGAATCGTTCATCCAGCGCTCCTCCTCATCTTTCCGGGAACGGCGCGGCGTCCCGCGCGCAGCCCGGGCTTCCGGCTTCCTTCATTTTCCTCATTGTATCATTGGCCGTTTCGGAGCGACAACGGATTGCGGACGGGGCGGCAACCCGGACTGAAGTCCGGGAACGAGAAATTACGATTTCAGCCGTTCGATCAGCAGCTTGTTGACCAGCCCCGGATTCGCCTTGCCTTTCGTCTCTTTCATGACCTGGCCGACGAGGAAGCCGAGCGCCTTTTCTTTGCCGCCGCGGTAGTCTTCCACCGACTGCGGGTTGGCGGCGATGACCGCGTCGACGACGGACAGAATCGCGCCCTCGTCGCTGATCTGCACCAGCCCTTGCTCTTCGACGATCTGCTGCGGGGATTTGCCGGTTTCCACCATCGCCTTGAATACCGTTTTGGCGATTTTGGTGCTGATCGTGCCTTTCTCGATCAGCCGGATCATCTCGCCCAAACCTTGGCCGGTCAGCTTGACGTCCTCGATCTCCAGGTTGTTCTGATTCAAATAGCCGAGCAGGTCGCCCATGATCCAGTTCGCGGACGCCTTCGCGTCGGTCGTGTATTTCAGGCTCTCTTCGAACAGATCGGCGATCTTGACCGACGAAGTCAGCACGCCGGCATCGTAGGCGGGCAAGCCGTATTCGGCCGTGTACCGCGCTTTGCGGGCGTCCGGCAGCTCAGGAATGGAGGCGCGCACCCGAGCTTTCCACGCCTCGTCGATATGGAGCCGGACCAGGTCCGGGTCCGGGAAATAGCGGTAATCGTGCGCTTCCTCCTTGCTGCGCATGCTGACCGTCCGGCCCAGCGCCTCGTCCCAGCGGCGCGTCTCCTGGACGATGCGCCGGCCGCTTTCCAGCTCTTCCGCCTGGCGCAGCTGCTCGTATTCCAGGCCGCGCTGCACGCCGCGGAACGAGTTCATGTTCTTGAGCTCCGTCTTCGTCCCGAACGCCTGCTGGCCGCGCGGGCGCAAGCTGATGTTGGCGTCGCAGCGGAGGCTGCCTTCCTCCATTTTGACATCGGATACGCCGCAGTACTGCATGATCGCCCTCAGCTTCTCCAGATAAGCTTTCGCCTCTTCGGGCGAGCGGATATCCGGCTCGGAGACGATCTCCACCAGCGGCGTGCCGGCCCGGTTCAGATCGACCAGCGATCCCTGTCCGCCGCCCGTGTGCGTCAGCTTGCCGGCATCTTCCTCCAGGTGGAGGCGGGTAATGCCGATCCGCTTCGTTTCGCCGTTCACTTCGATGTCGATCCAGCCGTTGCGGCCGATCGGCTGGTGGTATTGCGAGATTTGGTACGCCTTCGGGGAATCGGGATAAAAGTAATTTTTGCGGTCGAACTTGCACCATTCCGCGATTTCGCAGTTGATCGCCATCGCCGCCTTCATCGCGTACTCGACCGCCTGGCGGTTCAGCACCGGCAGCACGCCCGGATGCCCGAGGCAGATCGGGCAAGTGTGCGTATTCGGCGGAGCGCCGAAAGACGTGGAGCAACCGCAAAATATTTTCGACTTCGTATGCAGCTCCACATGGACTTCCAGGCCGATGACCGTTTCATATTTGTCAAGGATGGACATGGCAGCTCCTCCTCTTATAATGTCAGCGGCGGGCGCTGCTTATGGTGCTCGGTCCGGCCTTCGTACGCGTGGGCTGCGCGCAGAACCGTCACCTCGTCGAACGGCTTGCCGATGATCTGCAGTCCGACCGGAAGCCCGTCCGCAAACCCGCAAGGCACGCTGATCGCCGGAACGCCGGCGAGGCTTACCGGAATGGTGCAGATGTCGTTCATATACATCGTCAGCGGATCGCCGATCTGCTCGCCGATCCGGAAAGCCGGCGTCGGCGCGGTCGGGCCGATGATCACGTCGTACCGCTCGAACGCCCGGTCGAAATCCCGCTTGATCAGGGTGCGGACTTGCTGCGCTTTTTTGTAGTAGGCGTCGTAGTAGCCCGAGCTGAGCGCGTACGTGCCGAGCATGATGCGCCGCTTCACTTCCGGGCCGAACCCTTCGCTGCGGGAGCGCCGGTACAGATCGAGCAGGTTGTCCGGATCGGCCGCGCGCACCCCGTACCGGACGCCGTCGAACCGCGCCAGGTTGGAGGAGGCTTCCGAGGAAGCGAGCAGATAATAAGCGGCGACGGCGTATTCCGTATGCGGCAGCGACACTTCCTCCCACGCCGCCCCCATCGACTCGAACACTTTGAGCGCTTCCAGCACCCGCTCTTTGACCGCGGGATCGATGCCTTCGCCCATATATTCCTTCGGAACGCCGATGCGAAGGCCGCTGACATCGCCCGTCAGCGCCGCGATATAGTCCGGAATGTCCACATCGGCGGACGTGGAGTCGAGCGGATCGTGTCCGGCGATCGCCTGCAGCACGTAAGCGGCGTCTTCGACATTCTTCGTCAGCGGGCCGATCTGGTCCAGCGAAGAAGCGAACGCGACCAGCCCGAACCGCGACACGAGACCGTAGGTCGGCTTGAGGCCGACAACGCCGCAGTATGCGGCCGGCTGGCGGATCGATCCGCCGGTGTCGGAGCCGAGCGCAAAGTACACCTGGCCGGCCGCCACCGCCGCGGCCGAACCGCCGCTCGACCCGCCGGGAACCCGCTCCGTGTCCCACGGATTGCGCGTCGGGTGAAAAGCGGAGTTTTCGTTCGAGCCGCCCATCGCGAACTCGTCCATGTTCAGCTTGCCGATCGTCACGGCCTGGGCGGCTTTCAGCTTCTTCATGACCGTTGCGTCGTAAATCGGATTATAGTTGGACAGAAATCGGCTGGCGCAGGTGGTGCGCAGCCCTTCGGTCACGATGTTGTCCTTGATGCCGGCCGGCAGCCCGAACAGCAAGCCGCGCTCCGCGCCTGCGGCCAGCCGGTCGTCCAGCTCCTTCGCCTGCCGCCGCGCCTCCTCTTCGTTCAGCGTCAGAAAGGCGCCGATCCTGTCGTCCGTCTCCCGAATCCGGCGAAACGACGCTTCCGTCAGCTCCGATACGGACAACGTCTTATGATGAAGACGGTTATGGATTTCCGATAATCTCAGCTCAAATAGAGACAAAACCGTACCCCTCCTTGTCGTTCCCGCCCGTTATTCCAAAACGGCCGGAACCCGGAACTGGCCGTCTTCTTCCTCCGGCGCGTTGGCCGTCACCTGCCCGATCGGCCAAGACGGGCGCGGCTCGTCTTCCCTCATGACGTTGGCCAGCGGCAGCACATGGCTGGTCGGCTCGACACCTTCCGTGTCGAGCTCGTTCAGCTTCTCCGCATATTTCAAAATCGCGCTCAGCTGTCCGGCGAACTGCCACTTCTCGTCGTCCGACAGCGCCAGACGCGCCAAATCGGCCACATGCTCAACCTCTTGGACGGTAATGCTCATGCACGTTTTTCCTCCCTAACCGGCTTGACATTCCATTTTAAACATTATATCGGACAAGCATGGTGAACTCAACGAGAAGAGCAGCCGAGATGCAACGGCGACCCGGACGACAAAATTCATCCCATGCCTGCCCGTATTATCGGAATCCTTTCTTCTTCAAATCCAGCAAATGCCGTTGATACATGACCTTCTCGACCTGCTCCGCTCCGATTTTATCCATTTGATCGAGAAAATCGGCGTACACCTTGTTGAATTCGTTGTCCGACTTGGCCATAATCAGGAAAGGGATCGTCTGGTTCCACAAGTACTTCACCTTCGCGTTGATTACCCCTTCCGGTGAAGTGCCGTCCGGTTCCAAATTTTCCATGCCCAGCGCATAGTCGTCATAATTGAACCGGGACAGCTTCATGACAGCGTTGTACTGATCCGGGTAGAAAAGGATGAGGTCGCGCAAAGCCGCTTTATCCCACAGACTTCCCACGCGCCACAGCAAAGTGGACGCGTTGAAGCCGTACTTCCGGTTCCAGGCGTCCAAATCCTTGACCATCAGGTCGTGCACTTCGGGCAAATATTGCGGCAAGCCGTCCACCATCGTGCAGGTTTCGCCTTTCTTGCCGTAGCGGAAATCCATCTGGCCTTCGTCCGACCGTTCCACAAATAATTCGTCGCCCAGTTCCCGTAAAAATATTGGGTGAACGTGAAAGGCGAGGTATCCTTGCGCCAGCTCAATCCGTCCGCATAGGAGGGGCTGCCCTTGCCGACGTCTTGCGAGGGCTGCGAAGACGCGTCCGGAGAACCGGACCGGCAAGCGGTCAGAGCGGAACCCATGACAAGAACGAAGCATACAATCAGCAGCACTCTCCGATTCATGCGTTTTCCCCCTTAGCGCCGCAGCATCAGTTCCTTGTATTCGCCGGGACTTATGCCGTAATGCTGTTTGAACAGGCTGCAAAAGTAAGAAATATTCGTCATTCCGATCCGTTCCGCCACTTCCGACACTTTCAGCTTATTTGTCCGAAGGAGCTCCTCCGCTTTATGCAGTCGCGTCTCCGTAATAAACTGGTGAACGGTTTTCCCTGTCGCATTTTTGAACAGCATGCCGAGATAATTCGGCGACACGAACACTTCCTCCGCCAGCACGGTCAAGCTCAGTTCGCGCGAGCCGAGCTTGTCTTCAATCAAACGGATGGTCTTCTCGACGATATAATCGTCCTTATGGACCCGCTTGGATTCGATGCGTTCCAGCAATGCGCCGATGTACTCCCGAACGTACGCGCACATCTCGTCCAGCCTGTCCATGAGCAGAAGCTCCTGGATTCGCCCTTCATCTCGCCCATGGCCGTCCTCGATCATGGACAGGTCGATGATCAATCCGTTCAACAGCGCCGCAACGTAATTTTTGCCCGCGCCGGGATGGTTCCGGATGGACGCGAACATGTCCTCGAGTTGTTGACGGACGGCTTTTTCCTGCAAGGCAAGCACGTGCAGGCGCACTTGGCGGGAAGCTTCCTGCCAGGCGGACAGGAAGGCGAAGGATTGGCCTGCGAACCGTTTCCTCTCTTCTTCCCCCATCTCCGAAGTCACGATCCCGGACATGCCGTAGAACACGCCGTATCGGGCGGCGTTCAACGCTATCCGGTACGCCCGGCCGGCCTGTTCGAGCGCATCGGCGGGTTCCCCGAACCCGATCGTCAGCGTTGCCCGAGATATGCCTTTCCATCCTGCGATCAACCGTTCCGCGGCATGCCGGACTTCATTCGCGGCCGCTCCCTTCGTGGCCGGGAGAACAATCGTCATCGCCCCGGGCAGCGCATCGCACCCCACCATATAACAGGAGGCGCCGACCAGACTTGCCACGGTCTCCTCCCGAACCGGCTCCGCCGAAACGACGACCATGACGCCGATCGCCGCCGACCGCAAGCGCGCCTCCCGGTCCAGCAGAAGCCGGGCGAGTTGTTCCGGCTGCCCCCGCTCGTGCAGCAGGTCGTGCAGCAGCTTCTCCAAAGCCATGCGCTCCCCCGAACGCAGTTTCTGCAGCATGGCTTCCTCTTCGACCCGCCGGGCCCTGATCCGGTCGCATTTCTCGATGACGCGGAGCATCGCGCTGCGCATGTCCGCTTCCTCCACCGGCTTCAGCACGTAATCATCGACGTTCAGGGAGATGGCTTTCCGCGTATATTCGAAATCGCTGTATCCGGTCAGAAAGACGACGCGAACGTCCGGCAGGCTTGCGCGAATTTTCCGGACCATCTCCAGCCCGTTCATTCCCGGCATCCGAATGTCCGTCACGATAATATCCGGCCGGTATTCCAGCGCCTTCTCGTATCCGTCGATCCCGTCGACCGCCGTGCCGGCGACGGCGATGCCCATGGCGTTCCAATCCAGGAAGTCGACCAGCCCTTCCCTTTCCCAACGCTCGTCTTCCACGATCAGCATGGAATACACGGAAGGTCACTCCTTTGGCAGCAGAATGGTGATGGAGGTTCCGATTCCCGGTCTGCTGAATACGTCGAATTGGACCTGATCCCCATAGTAGCCCCTCAGGCGATCCATAATATTTTTGAACGCATACCCGCTGCCGCTTGTCCGGTGAATGCGTCCTTCCAGCAGCGCCTGGACTCTTTCTCGCGACATGCCCACGCCGTCGTCGATCACCTGAAAGACCAGCCGGTCCCGGACCAGGTTCGCCTTCACGATGATCGTTCCGTGGCTGCGCTTCGGTTCGATGCCGTGCGAGAGGGCGTTCTCGACAAGCGGCTGCAGGATGTTTTTGGGGATGGATTCGTTCAGCGCATCGGGATTCACGTCAAAATGCACATCGAACATCTCTTCGAAGCGGAATTTCTGGATCTGCGTATAGACGCGCACCATTTCGATCTCGTCCCGCACCAGAATGGAGGACTTCCCCTTGTTCAGAACGAGGCGGTAAAATTTGGCCAGCGAATTGGACAGATTTGCGATTTCGGGAGACTGCACCTTGCGCGCCACCCATGATATCGTGGCCAGCGTATTGTACAGAAAATGCGGGTTGATCTGGGACTCCAGCGCGCGAAGCTCCGCCTCCTTCTCGATGATCCGGCTCTTGTAGACGGACTCGACCAGATCGTGAATCCGCGCGGTCATCATGTTGAAGGTGAGCGCCATCTGGGTGAACTCGTCATTTTTATCGATCGGCACCGAGACGTCCAGCGACCCTTCCCTCACTTCCCGCATGGCCCGGACGAGCACTTTCATTCGACGCAGCAAGGCGGACGTGATGGCGTAGACGATCATGCTCAGAATCAGCAACACCGCCAGCAGCACGAAGAACATCCACTCCGACGAGCGCTTCATTCCGGCGATGAACGGGCTGACCGGATAGATGCCGACGATGCGCAGATTGAGCCAGGAAAGCGGCGCCGAAATGACAATGGAACGGACCCCCTTCACGTCCATGACCTGATCGATCCGGACGTCGCCGGACAAGCCGCTTAACCCGTAATCGGCCAAAGTCGCGGAGTCGGACGACCCGGAGACGACATTCCCGGAAGCGTCCACGACAAAGACATCGCCGTGGTAAGAATCCTCCGAAGCTTTCAGGGATGCGAACAGGTCGTCCCGATCGACTTCGATTTCCAGCATCCCCGCCAATTCGGTGTAATGGCTTGAAAAGATTTTGTGATCGTAGGAGAAAACTTGCGTTTGCCAACTCGGCCCGTTGCCGGGGATCAGGTTCTGCCCTGCATGCGGCCCGTTCCATTGCGTAGACCGGTTCGCGTCTCGAATAAAGGAGGCATACGGCGCTTTGTCCCCAATCCGCGAGAGGTGGTAAAACCCGTCAAACAGCTCGGGAAGCGACTCGTTCATCACATAGATGCGGATGGAATGAATATACCGGTTCTGCAAATACATGTTGCCGAGAACCGGGGCGATGTTGTTCCGGTATACGTCGGATTGGTAAGGCCGGCTCAAAAGCGGGCTGCCGAGAAAATTTTGAATGCTGGGATCCGATGCGATCAGCTCGGAGAGCGTCTGCACCATGTTCACTTTCTGCGTAATATTGTCCTTTAGCTGCAAAACGTCTTGCATCATCAAGATCTTCCCTTGTTCGATGGCCGCCTGCGAAGCTTGATGGTACAGGATGAACCCCATCAGCCCTGTGGAAACGGTCAGGCTGGAAAGAAACGTGATGACGAACTTGGTCTTGACGCTCAGATATTTGGGAAGGCGAAATAACCGCATGGGGCACGCTCCAACGATTCGGGTAGTGGAGTCTCTTCATTTTAACATGAGCGGCCGACATAGAAACAGCTTTCCGCACCCGTTTGCACGAGTGCGGAAAGCTTGCTGTACGACGTTAGACGTTCGGATTACTTTTTGAGCGCCGAACCCACGGTTTGTTCGTACTGATCGACTTCCCACTTGACGACATCGTCGTAGCCGAGGCCTTTGGCTTTGTCAATCATTTGCTGCTTCAGGCTGCCAAATTCATTCTCGTTTTTCGCAAACATCATCTTCCAGGAGTATTCCTTGATCACTTTGCCCACTTCGCTATGTTTCTGTTTAATATCGGACGGTTCCGCAGCCGGCGCCTGGCCGTTGAAGAACGCCGGTTGTACGACCACAAGGTCGTGCTTGACGACATACTCTTTCTGCGTCAAAGCGCCCATGGCGTCGCGCCAGCTCTTCGTAACCGGATCCGGGTTGTGGTTCAGGTAAGAGGTCCACAAAGTGTAGTCGTACGGTTCCCCGGTTTCCGGATTGGTCATCGACAGGGCGATCGTCGTATTGTTGATCTGATTGACGCCGTCCTTGAAGCTGCCGCCGCCGTATTGTTCCGGAATGGGGACGTCGTTGGCCGGCAGCGCTTTATAGCCGAGATCGGTCAAATACGGCTTGCCGTTCTGGTCCAGATCCCAGAGCAGGCCTTTCGGACCGTAATTGGCTTCTTCAACGCCTTCCGGCGTATACAGCCAGTTGAGGAACTGCATGACGCGTTCCGGATATTTGGTCTTCGCGCCGATCGCCCAAATGCGCTGGCCGCCGTACGGGCTGAAACCGTAAGAGAAGATTTTCTCATCGGAGAACGGCACGTACGCGAAGCCCTTGCCCGCCGACGTATGTTCCGGCGTGTTGTAAGTGTTGCTCACCCAGGGGAATTGCGCGAACAGGATCTGCCCGTCCTTGTATTTGTTGGACACGTCGGAGAATTTCTGCGTCAGGGAGTCCGGATCGAGCAGGCCCATTTGGTTGGCTTTGAAGAAGAATTCCAGACCTTTCATGTAATAGCTGTCGTCATCAAGCAGGCCCTGATATTTCGCCTCATCGGCCTTCGTCAGGATCAGGTCGATGTTGTTGAAGGAATCGCCTTCTTCATAGCCGTACATTTGGGCGGTAACCTTCGCGTTCATCGCAAAGTCGCTGTCCCAGTCGGACCACAGCGAGAACCCATAGGTCGGCTTGCCGCTGTCGCTCTTCGGCTCCATCTGCTGCATTTTCTTCACGATCGTCAAGTAATCGTCCAGCGTTTTGATTTCCGGACTGCCCAGTTTCTGGTACAGGTCCCAGCGAAGCATCGGGCCGAAGGTCATGTCCGTCCCTTCGCTCGGGCCGTCGCCGTTGCCGACGTTGTGTCCGATGCCGTAAATTGCCGTGCCGCCGCCGTATTGTTTCTTGTTGGCTTCCAGCGCGTCGCCGGCATTTTTCTTGATATCCTGGCCGTATTTGTCGAGCAAGCCGTCTTTGGTCCAGTCGAGGAGCAAGCCGGCCTTGATCGCATCCGTGTAGTCTTTGCCGCCGAGACCGACGACGATGTCGCCGAGGTCGCCGGATGCCATCATCGTGGCGATTTTTTGTTGACCGCCCGCCAGGTTGGAAGCGATGATGTTCAGTTTGATGTTGAATTTATCCTTGATCAGCTTCGCGAACCAGCCGGTTTGCTCGCCGGCATAATTGGCCAACGTCGAGAATACCGTCAGCGTAACTTCCGGCTGCTTCGAGGGATCGGCAGAGGCGCTTCCGTTATCCCCGCCCGTGCCCGTGCTCGCCTGCGCGCTGCTCGGACCCGTGTCGGATGCGTTCTTGCTGCCGCCTCCGCATGCCGACAAGAAGACCAGCATGACGCACAGCAGGACGGATAAGACCGCCCATTTCTTTCCTCTGAACATGTGTTTGTCAACCTCCCTTAAGATCCGCAGGCACTCTTCTAATTGTGTCGGTGCCAAGAAAAAGGCGCGCCATTTTCTTGACCGAAAACGCTTGCAAGAACTTTCCTCACCTCCTTCACGGAGTCTGCTTGCGATGAAAGGATCAACCCTTCACCGCTCCGATCATGATGCCTTTGACGAAGTAGCGCTGGAAGAACGGATAAACAAGCAAGATCGGCGCCACCACGATCATCGAGACCGTCGTCCGAATCGATGTGGCCGTGGCCATATTCGCCAAGTTCGTATTCATCGCCGACCCGGTCGATTGTTTCATCAACGTGGCCAGAGACGTCGCTTCGTTCATGTAGCGATACAGAATGAATTGCAAGGTGAACAGCTTCGGATTCGTAATCAGAAACAGGGTGTCATAAAATTGGTTCCATTGATTGACGGCCGAAAAAATCGCAATGGTGGCCAGAATCGGCGTAATCAAGGGCATGACGATCTTCCAGAAAATCGTGAAGTATCCCGCCCCATCGATCTGCGCCGATTCCTGCAGGGCGATGGGCGTCGATTCCACGAAGGTTTTCACCAGTATGATGAAAAACGGCGAAACGATGCCGGGCAGGATATACGCCAGGAAATTATTCGTCAGTCCCAGATTGCGCATAATCAGAAACCAGGGAATGAGACCGGCGTTGAAGTACATCGTGACAATGACGAAGCGATACCAAAATTTGCGCCCCCACATTTCGTTCTTCGTAAACAGATAACCGAGAAATCCCGATGCCGCCACGGTCAGCGCCGTACCGAGCACGGTGCGGGCGACCGACACGAGCGCGGCCCGCCCCAATCCCGGAATCCGGAACACATCGATATAGTTCGTCAAGTGAAACCCTCTCGGGTAGAACATGACCAGCCCTCGGCTGCTCAGGTCATTGTTGCTGATCGTGTTGATGAACAAATAATAGAACGGAAAGAAACAGGCCAAGGTGAACAGCGCGAACAGCGTATAGTTCAGAACGTCAAACAGCGTGATCTTTGCTTTCTTCCCCATAACGGCACTCCCCCTCTTCTTCCGATGACTTAGATGACGCTTTCGCCGCGGACCAGCTTCGACAAGCCGTTGGCCATGAACAGGAGGAACAGGCTGACGAGCGATTTCAAAATGCTGACCGCCGTCGCGAATCCGAAATTGGAGTTCGCCATTCCTACGTTGTAGACGTACAGATCGAGGACCTCGATATGATTCATGTTCATTGCGTTGGCAAATACGTAATACTGCTCGAGGCCGTTATTGATGAAGTTCGCGATCGACAGGACGAGCAGCACGAAGTAGGTCGGAACGATTCCCGGTATCGTCACGTGCCACATCAGGCGAAACCGCCCGGCTCCGTCCACTTTTGCCGCTTCGTACAATTCCGGATCGATCCCGGTGATCGCGGCGATGTACATGATCGCTCCCCAGCCGAGCCCTTTCCATACGCTCCACAGCGTCATCGCCAGCCACGTATGATTGTCCGAAGCGAGGATGTTCAGCTTATGGTCGATCAGGTGCAGACTCGTCAGCAGGTTGTTCAGAAAGCCGTTATCGACGGAGAACAGCATGAATGCAAACGCATACACCAGCACCCAGCTGATAAAGTTCGGCAGGGTCGTAATGGTTTGCACGACTTTTTTGAACCAGACCGTTCGGATTTCCGTCAGGAATATCGCGAAGACGACCGGCAAAAACGAAGTCAGGAGGCCCAGCGAACTGATCGCGAACGTGTTGCGCATCACGCGGATGATTTCTTGCCGCTGCACATGGTTCGAAACGATCGAAGAAAACCAGTGCAGCCCCATGAATTCGGTCTCGGACAGCGGGATGCCCGGCCGGTAATCGTATAACGCATAAATCCAGCCGTACAAGGGCAAATAAGAGAACAGGAACACGAGGACCAGAAACGGGACGGCCATGAAAAACAACTTATATTTGTTTCTGGACTGGTAGCGCCTTCGCAAGGTCGAGGAATCAGCAGGTCTGGACAGGCTGGTGTTCATCTTTGGTCCCCCTATATGTGACTGATCTCCCGTTTATTATAGAAAAATTGAAAGCGCTTCGATATATCAATAAATCACACGAATATCAAAAAAACATCGAGTTTGCGCAGGCCGGTTGCGACAGGCGGAACCCGCCGTGCCCATTGCAAACCGGGATGTTGGGAGCCCTGGAAAAGAGTGAATGCCGCCGATCCCGGAAATACTGATAAAAAGCCAACTGCGCCGGAGGGATTCGCCATGACCCGCTATCATCTATGCGGCAACGATCAGCCGATCCGCGACCGGGGGACCGTCGAACTGGCCTCCGAAGACCTCGGGGCGCACGCGCTGCTCGGAGATTTGCTGGGCGACTCCGGGGAGCGGCCGGCGGGCGAGCCGTATACCCTGCAGTACCGGGATCGGGATCAGCTGCTGAATCTGCTCGGTTCCCTGCAGCGGCGGCTGAGCGAAGAGCAGGCCGGCCGGACGCGCTGCCGCATTTCGTACGAGGATGAAGACGCCCCGGGAGACGGCGCGGACGAAGGGCACACCGCCTGGATGCCCATTCCCCGCCTCGCGGCCCGGGTCGGGGAATTTCCGCTGAGCGACTACATTCTTCACCGCGCTTTTACCAGTTACGTCCAGCCCATCGTCAACGCAGACGGCCACAGGTTCGGGTTCGAGCTGCTGCTGCGTCCGCTGCCGGAGCTCCCGCCGTTTCGTCCGGCCGAACTTTTCCGGATCGCCCGCGAAGCCGGGCTGCATTCGTTTCTCGACCGGGAAGCGCGGCGCTGCGCGGTTCGTCTGGGCGCGATCCATTTTCCCCGCGGGATCAAGCGCTTCATCAACTTTTTGCCGTCTTCGATCTACCGGCCGATCTCCTGCCTGCAGCATACGTTCGAAGCGATCCGGGAAAGCGGCACCGATCCGGACGATTGCGTGTTCGAAGTGGTGGAGACGGAACGGATGGACGATGTGCCGCACTTGCTGCGCGTATTCGAGACGTACCGCAAGGAGGGCATCCGGCTGGCGCTCGACGATCTCGGAGAAGGCTTCGCCACCGACGGGCTCATGGAACGGCTGGAGCCGGATTACGTAAAGATCGACCGCAAATGGGTAAGCGGCTGCAACCGGGATTCCGAGAAACAGCGGCACATCGCGGACGTCCTGAACCGGGCGGCGCGCTTCCGCGGCACGGTGCTGGCCGAAGGCGTCGAGCGCGAGGAAGAATGGCGCTGGCTGCGCGGCGCGGGCGTTTCTCTGTTGCAAGGCTATCTGTTCGGCCGGCCGGCGCCGGTTCCGCTTCCCGATCCCGCTTTGCAACCGCCCGTCGGATAGAGAATACGGATCGCTGCAAGCCGACGAGCCAAGCGCCGGTTTTTCTTTTTACCCCTGCTACAAAACAAGGCTGATCTTCGTCATAATCGGTTGAGAGAGGGAAATGCGATGAGCGAACCGATGCCCGAGCGGTTTCGGGTTTTGTTTCGGGAACATGATCCGATCGTGCTGCGCAAAATGACCGCGCTGATCTCCGACCGGGCCGCGGCGGCTCCGAAGCGCCAAGAGCCGGTCCGGCGTCTCCTGCGCCGAACCGGCTCTTGGCTTCCATCGCTTGAACGGCTTAAATCCAGGCTTTCAGATTGACCTGGCGAATGAACTCTTCCCGGCTGAGCACCTCTTTATTCTGTCCTTCCACGGCCGTTTCCTCGCCGTTCATGATGCGCCGGAACAGATCCGCGTTGCGGGTGGCGAGCGCGTAGTCGATCAGCGCTTCGCGTTCGATCCTTTCGGCTTCCTGCGCGAGCAGAACTTCTTCCCGCTCCACGTCGGAAGCCGGGACATAGTATTGGCGGTTCACTTTGGGTACGCGGATAATATAATCAAAAGCGCTGTCGTTGTTTCGATCGTACGCGATAATATAGCCGTATTCCCCGAGCGGAAGGTTCTGTTCAAACCGGTCCGCGACAATCACGATTTTCTCCCCCAATTTCAACATGCCGTTTCCCTCCCCACGATGAGCTCGGTGCTACTTATATCCTACTAAAAAAAGTTCATCGTGTCCAAGATCGGAAAACGAATTGGGGATTTGGACCGTTCGATATGCGGACCGCTGCGCCGAAAGGTCCCCTGCGCGCTCAGCCGCGCTTAAGGATAGACGAGCTCGGCGGAGCCCTTCAAATCCCACGCCACCGGAGACAGCACCCCGAACAGCCGCGGGTAGACGAGGTGCACGATCAGAACGACGCCGGGCCGATTCAGCGTCACCTCGTAATCGTATTGTTCGTTCCGGTACGTGTACGGAAATTCGTTGTTCTCGTTAATGACCCGGAATAGGCGGACCTCTGCCCGCTCTCTCCAGAAGGAGTCCGGAAGCGGCATTCCGTCGGCGTCGAGGCGGAGATTGTAGCGGAGGTATTCCGCCGCGGCCGTTTCCGCCGCCGGCGCGTCGATCGAGACGATGCCCATCTCCAGTTTGGCCCGATCCGCCTGCTGGGCGGCCGCATGGGCGGCGCGATCGACGGCGCGCTTGCCTTCGTGCACCGACCCGAGCGCCAGCTCTTCGTCGACTTGCAGCGCATGCAGCATCCACCAGATTACGATCATCAGCACGCTAAATACAAGCTTGTGCATCGGCGCGTCGCTCTCTCCCGTCCAGCGTCAAGGCGCGTATTCGCTCATCTTCATGCCGCCGGCGGCCATCCGCTGCTCCGGCCCCGGCGGTTCCAGCCCGATCAGCCGGTCGATCGTCAGCAGATTGTCGTACGGATACCGGATGACCAGCTTCAAGCCGACGCCGCGGGGCAGCGGAAGCGCGGGGTTGTCGGCTTCGGCCCCTGTCGTGGAGCCGACTTCGTATTCCAGCCGGGACGGATCGAAACCGTGCTGGGCCAGTCTGGCGCGGGAATCGGCCTGCATACCCGCGTCGATGTAGCCGTAGCGGCCGCTGGCCCCGATCTCCAGCAAATAGTCCGCTTCCTGCTGCAGCAGCGCTTGCCGGATGACCAGCACATGCTTGTAGACCGGGGAGAACATCAGCCAGCAGAACAGCCCGGCGAACAGCACGAAAACGAGCAGCTGCTTCACGGACTGATCCGGGAGATGGCTTCGGCCATGGCGCTGCCGGACGCGCGAACGTGCTCGCGCATCCCCCCGTCTCCTTCCGCCACGTTCCGGTACAGCAGGACAACCGTCACAATGAGCAGCACGGTCATTAAAATTTGCCGCATGACCCGGCCCCCTTGCCTGTTAGGGCGCCAGGCTGGCCAGCATATCGTTGGCCGTCGAGCCTTGCTGCTCGATTCGCGCTTTCGTTCCGGTGCCGTCCTGGGCGATAATCGTGTTGAACATGACCGCCACTACGATCAGCATCATCACAGTAATCAAAATATTCCGCATCGCAACCTCACCCTTCCTTTCGTTGCCTGGGCGTTAAACTGGAGCAGTTACGTCGGGTACATCAAAGAAAGTTCCTCCGCCAGCTTAACGCCTCGGCGTTAAACTGGAGCAGTTACGTTGGGTAAATCCAAGAAACTTTCTCCGCCAGCTTAACGCCTCGGCGTTAAACTGGAGCAGTTACGTTGGGTAAATCCAAGAAACTTTCTCCGCCAGCTTAACGCCTCGGCGTTAAACTGGAGCAGTTACGTTGGGTAGATCCAAGAAACTTTCTCCGCCAGCTTAACGCCTGGGCGTTAAACTGGAGCAGTTACGTTGGGTAAATCCAAGAAAGTTCCTCCGCCAGCTTAACGCCTAAGTGTTAAGCTGGTCGAACAGCCGCTGGGTTTCCTGCACCCACGGATATAAAAAGATTTGGAACGTATACAGAATCGGAATTCCGGCCAGCACGAACAGCAGATAGGAGGCCGTTTCCTTTCGCCCGGCTTTGGCCAGCTCGATTTTCATCTTGAAGTCCTGAACAACCGCCCGCAGCATCCCGTAGACCTCCTCGCTTTCGTTGAGCCGCAGCGATCGGACCGTTTCGGCAAACGCAGCGGCCTCGTCGGTGCCGAGCCGCTGCTTGAACCGCTGCAAGGCGCCGTCGGCATCGTGATACCACTCGTTCAGCAGCAACTGATAATCGTTGCGGATCAACCGGGCGTGGGGAAAACAACGCATCAGCTTCCCGTGCAGGTGCAGCCGGGAACCGGTATAATACAGCAACTGGCGGCTGACCGTCACGATCTCCTTGCGGATACGGTCGGTCCGGTAGCCGCGCAAGGCCGCCAGCGCCATGCGGTCGCAGGCCGCGGATACAAACAGCAGGCAGGCGGCCAACCCGATTTTCCACATGGCGTATGCGGACAACCATCCCGCTTGGGAGACGGCGGCCGCCGATGCGGCGGCGGCAAACGAGCCGGCCATCGCGCTTCTTCTGGCCGCCAAATAAACGGAAGGATCCCAGGACAATCCGCAACCGGCGAGCAGCACCCGCCTTTCCTGAAGCGCCGCGGATTCCCGGTCTGTCCCCGTGAGCTTGAGCCACCATGACGGCGCTTCCCTTCGCTTCCATCCCGCCGCCATGCGAAAGCGGGGCCTTCGGTAAAACAGCGTCCCAAGCAGCGCCCAGAACGCGGCCATCGCCAGTCCGAACTGAACCAGGCCGCCCGCAAGGCCGAACAGCCATCGGCCATAATCCGACACGCGGCTCCCTCCTTCCCGCTACTCTTTGCGCCGGGACAAATAAAGCCCCATCAGCAGCGAACCGAACAGCAGCGCGACCGCGTACAGCAGCATTTCTCTCCCGGCCTTGTCCGCCACGTAGTACCGGTAGCTTCCTTCCGGATTCAGCCGGATGTTGATGCCGAGAAACAGACCGAGAAACATCGCCGGCGTGAAGTTGGCGATCCGGATTTCGAGCAGCCGGTGGCGCTCCAGCCGATCCGCGTGCTGAGCCCGGCGCATGTCTTCGATCAGCTCTTTCAAATTGCCGTCCACCTGGTTCCCTTCGGCCAAAGCCACCCGCAAAATGCTGGCGAAATAATCCGCCCAGACGCTGCCGACCGCCAGGGAGAACCTGCGGAGGCTCCCTTCCTGTTCCTCCTGCACCGACATCTGGCGGTACAGCTGCTCGAACACCGCCTGCGCCTCGCCGGGGAGCCGCCTTTCCTCGACCGCTTTCTGAAGGGCGGTTCGCACATGCCGGCAGCCGGTAATCAAATAGCTCTGGTAGAACAATTCCACCGCCGGCAAAAAATCGAGCCGAACCGCCATTTGCCGGCTGAGCAGCCGCATCCTTAGCCAGGTGTAGGGCAGACAGCCGAGCATGGCCGCCAGCAGAACGGCGGACGCGACGCTGCGGAAATAGAGCAGGCCTGCGGCAACCCCCGCCATCGCAAGAAAAGAACCGATGGCGGCAAAAGATTCAGGCCGGACGGTCCAGCCGACCGCGCCGATCTCGTCGGCAAGGTGCCGGTACAGCCGTCCGACGCCGAAGCGTTCGGGCATCGCCCGCAGGCGCCCGCCCGCTTGCGGCGCTTTCCGCGAGCGCAGTCTTCGCCTGCGGGACGCCCGGTCCCATGCCGCCTGCATCAGAACCCGCAGCGATGCGAACAACAGCAGAAAAAGCATGCCCGCGACAGCGATAAGGCCGGCTTTCAGCATTCGGCCACGCCTCCTCTGTTCAGCAGCCAGGCGTAGCCTTCCGGATCGAGCCTGCGGATCCGTTCGGACGCCTTGGCGGAGAACGGCTCGGGAAACAGCCAGCGCCCCGCGCTCTCGTCATAGCGGACCAGTTCCCGAACGGCAATCTCGCCGCCGCGGTACTGGAACTCCCCCATCCGGACGAGCACGCGCCGGCCGCCGACGATGCGCATCTCCAGGCCGATCTGGGTCACGTGCTCGGCGATTCTTTTCGTCAGGCGGTTCGGGTTCATGCCCCGCCCGTCGAGCATGCACATGTCGGTAATCGTCTCCGGCACGTCCTCCAGCTCGTTGGCGTGCACCGACGTGATGCTTCCCTCGTGACCTCTCGTGCATGCGCGGACGTAGATGTTGGCGTCTTCGTCCCGGATCTCGGCATGGCAGATCCGCTGCGGAGACTGGCGCAGCGCGAGCTTGAACGCCTGGCGGGAGCCGTGCAGCGGATCGTCCTCGTCCGCTTCGTATTCGACGACGTTTTTGTCCGGAAAATCCCGCTGCAGCATCAGCTCGTGCCGGCCCTCGATCGTGACGATTCTCTCTTCGTCCGGCATGGCGGCGATGAGCGCCTTGATCAGATGCGTCTTCCCGGTATTGGTGGCGCCGATGACGACCAGGTTGAAGCGGGCCCGGATGACGATCAGCAACAGCAGGCGGACTTCCTCGCTCAGCGTGCCGTATTCCGGACGGCACAGCGTCTGCAGGTCGAACCGGCGCACCCGGTAAAACCGGATCGTCAGCGTCGGCAGCGCCGTAAAGCCGAAGCCGGTCATCGTCACGCGGGAGCCGTCCAGCAGCAGCACTTCGGCCCATCGCTTCCGGGGATTGATCCGGTCGTTGTTGAACAGCACCAGGTTTTGCTGGATTCGCTCCACCTGGGCCACGTCGTCGAACCGGTAAGGAGACGGAACCGCGCGTCCGTCCCGCACCTCGAAAATGCGGCAACCGACCACTTGAACTTCTTCCAGGCCTTCCCGGTGCTGCAAAATAAGTTCGAGCACGTTGAGGCCGATGACTTCCGCGAACAGTGCTTCCGCCAGCGTTCCGTACGGAAGCTTGCCCACAGACGCATGCTGCAGCCGCTTCTTGATCAGCCAGTCGGAGATGACGGCCAATAGCTCGGCCCGCTCCTGCGGAAAGCCGATGACCGCCCGGTTCAGCTTCTCCGCGTATTGGCGCCGCTCTTCCTCGCTCCACCCCCGCGGTACCGCCAGCATATGGCGAACTTCCTCCGTCAGCGCTCTCAGGTCCGTCTGCCGCGGGTCCGAGGCGGCGGCCGCCGCTCCCTGCGCCGAGACCGAGCCGTTCGCAAGCTCGGCCGCATACGCGGATGGAGAGAAGCGCCGCGGAAGGCGCTCGGCGCTCATCGCTCCCTTCTCCGGTGCCACAGCAGTCGCCGTCTCCAAGGACGATCCGTATGCTGAAGCCGCTGCGTCCAGTTCAAACGCCGCAGCAGCGGATCGGCCACCGGATCGAACACGGCGGCGTTCTTCTCCTCTTGCGCCAGCCATTCGTCCAGCCGGCCGCTGTCCAATTGCAGATGGACGCTTTCCGCGAGGCGCAATTCGCTAAGCGAGACGCTTCCCGTCTCTTTGCGGATTTCCTTCATCCCAAACCCTCCTGTCTGCCGGTGGGCGTTATGCAGCAGAACGATCTGGAACTGCTCGGGCGCGATCCCGAACAGCGGACCTATCTGCCTCGTCCACCGAAACACGTCTTCTTGAAAATGGGTCAAGCGATCGGTCGTGACCAAATAGCGAACGTCGGCTTCCCTCAGGGCGCATACGGTGGCGGCATTGTCCCAGTAGGCGCTCACGTCCGCCACCGTCAGATCGAAGGCTTGCCGGGCCGCCTGCAGCAGGCGCGAGATATGCTCGGGCTCGTAATACTCGGCCTGCTCCCTTGCCAGGTTGCCGAACAGAACATGAACGCCCAGCAGCTTGGAAGGAGCGAACGCATACTCCCGCAGCTTGTCTCCCGTAAGCGTCCCGGCCTGCAATTCCGGCCGGATCGCGTCCAGCGTCACCTGGGGCCTGTCGATGCCCAGGTACAGGTGGGTCTTCGCGCTTTTCAAATTGAGGCAAAGAAAACCGACCCGCCACCCGGTGAGCGACGCGACTCGATAAGCGGTCCCGAACGCCGCGAGCGTCGTTCCGATGTTCGGCGTCGAACCGGAAAAGGCGACCAGCCGACCCGCCGTTTCCATCGTCATTTGCTCTCCTCCTCTCCGGGCCCAATAGCCGCGGCGTCGAAGGCGATGACCACTTTGGCCGCGCCGCCCTTGCACGCCGAATCGAGCTCCAGCCACTGGTCTTCGGTCAAATTCAGGTTGACGGCGTCGATCGCGCCGTTGGCATCGCGGCGGGAGGCATACATTTTCTCCTTGTCCCCTTCGGCCAGCGACAGCAGATTCGGATTTTTCGGATTGTCAATCTCCAGGTTGGCGGCTGTCTTGACGGAAGCGACCACGATCGGCCGGTCGAACAATTTGCGGGAGGGCATCCGCTCGGAAGAAAGGAAGACGGAGACGCGGTCTCCGGCCCGGATTCCGTTGGACACCGACTTGATGTACTCCTTCGGAATCTGGAACGTCGATTCTCCTTTCTTCGGAAGCAGCGGGTATTTCTGCAGCTTCCAGCGCAGGAGCGGTTCCTTGGTGCCGAGCGGCGCGGACGTCTCCATCCCGACCGCTTCCCCGACCCGGGTCATCATGTCCCCGGTTACCGCTCCGGCCGGCAAAGCAACGGTCGTCAACATGTCCGCATCCAGCGTGGTGCCTGCCGGCACGAACTGCCGCGGAACAACGACTTCAATCGTTTCCTGCCATTTCACCTGCCGCAGCTGGAGCCAGTAGACGCCGTATACGAGAATCGCGGCCAACGCGGCCGCCGCAAGACTGAGCGCGATCTGCCTCCTGCGGTTCAACTCGATCACCCCTTGCCGGAAAAAAATAAAACGCAGGCGCTGGAGAATCCGATCTCCTTGGCCTGCGTTCTTCGCAGTACATATACATTGCACGAGTATGGAATGTTCTGTGCTCTAATCCTATCAAATTCCAATCGAGCTGTAAAGCCCTTTTTTCAAAAAGCGACTCCCGAATCCGGACCACCCGTGCCTTGCCGGTCCCAAGCGCCAAAGCGAAAAGCGGTTCCGGACGGCTCGGACGCCGCCGGCTCGGGGGCGCTGCTTCCAGGGCCCCGACAGGCCATCCGCGAGGCGCCGAAATTCCGGTTTCGCCGCGTCAGACGAATGGATTGTGCCGCTTCTCGTCGCCGATCGTCGTCTCCGGTCCGTGCCCGGGGAATACGGCGACCGCATCCGGCAGCGCGAACAGCTTCTCGCGGATCGACCGCCGAAGCTGCGCTTCGCTGCCGCCCGGCAGGTCGGTGCGTCCGACCGAGCGGCGGAACAGCGCGTCGCCGCCGAACAGCCAGTCGCCGCACAGAAAGCCGACGCTGCCGGGAGAATGCCCGGGCGTGTGCAGCACGCGAAACGTTTCGCCGAGCAAGACCAGCTCCTCTCCGTCCTGCAGCAGCCGGTCCGGCGGCGCGCACGCAATCGGCTGCGTCACGTCCGGCCACAGGGCCGAGCCGTTCCGGGCCGGATCCCCGAGCCAATCCCGCTCCAGCGGGTGCAAATAGACCGGGCAGCCGAACCGGGCGCGCATCGCCTCGACACCGCCGATATGGTCGAAGTGGGCGTGCGTCAGCAGAATCGCCTCGACGCCCAAGCCTTCCAGCTTGCGCATCAAGGCCGGGTCCGCCGCGCCGGGATCGATGACGACCGCGCGGCCGGCTTTGACGAGCACATAGCAGTTCGTCTCCAGCGGGCCCAGCGGAAAAGTCTGAAACGTCAGCATCGCTTCCCTCTCGCTTTCCTCTCAGACGCGGGACAGGATGTCGCGCAGCTCTTGCAGAACGGCCGTCTGATACCCGGTTCCTTCCCCGTAGCGGCGGCCGATCTCCTGCCGCACTTCGGCCAGTTTCTCCTGGTAGTCCGGCGCATCCCGGTCCGGGTTGTCCCGCTTGAACGCGACCATCGCTTCCTGGACGTGCTGCGGGCGGGGCCCCCATCGCCCCAGCAGCGTGCCGCCGGTATCGGTGAACAGCACGACCGGAATCGACCGGCCGCCCATCGTCAAATATTGGTCCATCAGGTCGAGGTGCTGCTCCATAATGAACACTTCCGTCGGAATGCCGGCCGCTTCCGTCGCCTTGAACACGACCGGTACGTTGCGGACGACGTCGCCGCACCAATCCGCCGCCAGGATCAGGCAGCGCAAATCGTCCCGGAACCGCAGCGATTCGAAAAAGTCCTTCAGTCCCTCATCCGGCCACCGAAACCGATCCATCCACGAAACGAACGCTTCCCGATTCTTCGTCATACCGTCGACGAATTGGCCCGGCGTGATGCCTTGGCCCCATTTTTCAGCCAGCAGTCCGCTCAAAGCAAATCCCTCCCCAAAAAAAGGTTTGGCCGCCGCAGAACCTCCCGGCATCCGCGCGAATCCGGCCTCTTACACCCTTACACCGACTTGCCGCGCTTTCTGAAATATTGGTACAGAAAATAGAGCACCAGCAGCGCCAGCGCCGCCAGAATCGCCGGCTGCACATAAGGCGCGGCTTTGTCGCCGATCTGCTGCCACTGATCGCCGAGCGTCCGGCCCAGCCATACGAACAGAATCGACCAGGGCAGCGACGCCAGCAGCGTCAGCAGCGTAAACAGGCCGAAGCGCATCTTCGCCATCCCCGCCGGGATCGAGATGACCTGCCGCATGACCGGAACGAACCGGCCGGTGAACACGATGATCGGGCCGTATTTGTCAAACCACCGCTCCGCCTTGTCGATATGCGCCGGCTTCAGATGCAAATATTTGCCCAGCTTCTCCACCACCGGACGGCCGCCGAATCGGCCGATCGCGTACAGCAGCCACTGCTGCAGCAGCGCGCCGAGCAGCCCGCACAGCACCGCGCCCGGAAACGTGATGTCGCCTTTGGAGACCAGATATCCTCCGTAGCCGAGCACGATTTCGCTGGGAATGACCTCGACGGCCAGTCCGATAATAATGCCGAAATACCCCAGGCTTTCCACCCAATGCAACAGTTGCGACAACGCTTCGCGAATCGTATCCACCGGCTATCCAATCCCGCTTTCTATCGGTTTTCCCGTTTTTTTCCGTGATTCAGAAAGTATACCTCTTATCCTCGATGAATCACCAGCGTCCCGCACCTATTTTAACATAGCGGCCCGCAAGTTTAACCCTCCTTTGGTCGGGTTTTCCCATTTCTGCCGGGCTTTACGGCCGGGCGCGATCCCGCGGGAAAAGTTGCCCCGGCTTGTCATGACCGGACGGGCCGGCGCATACACTGGCGTTAGAACGAGGACAAAGAAGCGGAGGAGAAGCGCATGAGCAAAGTGGTGTTCATCAGCAAAAGAAAAATTCAATGGTATATCGTGCTGGCCGCTCTCATCGTCATTTGCGGCGCCTATTACGGATGGCAGCGCACGCAGGCGGCGTCGGTTCCGCCGTCGGACGGCGCCCGCGTCATCGAGCTTGTGACCGGCGAATTCAAAGCGACGACCGACGACGGCAAGACGTTGGAGTCGTACCGGTGGGATCCGGGCAACGTCTACTTGAGAAAAGGAGAGCCGGTCGAGCTGCGCATCACCGGGATCAACGGGCAGTCCCATCCCTTCGTCATCGAAGGATTGAACGTGTCCGGCGAAGTGCATAAAGGCAAAACGACGGTCGTCCGCTTCACGCCGAAGAACGCCGGCATATACCCGATCATCTGCCAGACGCACACCGATCCGAAAAACGGCGGTCCGATGGTGGGTTATATCATCGTGCAGTAACGGGTGACCGCTTCTTCCTCCCTTGCATACGGTGAAAGCGGGAGAGGATGAGCGATGAGATTCGAATCGGAAAAGCACAACGCCCCGCGGCCGACCCTCCGGACGATCCGGCGGGCGTGTGCCAACGAGCTGTACCGCGCGCTGAAAAGGCTGAAACTGCACGTGCCGGCAGACAAGGTGAAGGAAGCCGAAGCGATCTACGTTCGCAAAGTGATCGGCCATCTGGAATGGATCACAAACAACCGGAGCGACCGCTCCAAGCTGGCCGACTGGTGGGACGAAGCCGTCAGCGAAGACATCGCTTCCCTCTGGGGGGTGGATCGGGCCCGCTTGTCGCGGGCGTTCCGGGACGCTTTCGGCGGTTAGACTTGAGCCGGTTTTCCCGGACGAACCCGGGCGCGCGAGAACGGCTGGCGGCCGAACGGGCGCCTTTTCGCCGTCTTCGCCGATCACCCGGACAACCCCCGCAGCAGCTTCTCCGCCTCTTCCCGCCAGTCTTCCGCCGGACCGCTCGCCACTTCCCGCAGCAAATCCTCCGCTTGCTTCCGCTGTCCCAGCACGATCATCGCCCGCGCCGCGTTGACTTTGGCCGACGAAAACAGCGCCTCGCCGCCGTCGGCATCCGCGTTGCGGTACGTCTCGCGGTAGCGCTCGTAAAAGCCGACCGCCGCCTCGGCGGCCCGGCGGGCGCTCTCCCGGTCGCCCGCCTCCGCAAGCCGCTCGGCCAGGCCGGCCATGCGGGCGACGGCACCGTCCTGGGCGTCGCGATTGAAGCGGCCCAGCCGCAGCCCTTCGCGCAGGTGCGCTTCCGCCTGCGCGACGTCCCCCAGCTCGGCGCAAGCGAAGCCGAGCTGCAGGTGCAGCGGCGCCGACTGCGGCTCGTACCGCAGCCCCGCCGCCAGCACCGCCGCGCGCTCCGCCGCCGGCAGCAGCGGCGCAAGCTCCAGGCGAATCCGGTTCCACGCCGGATTCGCCACCAGCGCCGCGCGCAGCTCCGCGACGCGCGCGGCGGTGCCGGACGCCGCGATCGCGGCGTCGTACGCCCGCGCGGCGGCATTGCTGCGCCACGCGGCAGGCAGGCTGGCGGCGGCGAACACCGCCGCCGCCAACGCCGCCGCCGCGGCCGGGCGCAGCCTTCGGCGCCCGCCGGCCGGCGGGAAGTGCAGCGCGATCCAGGCCAGCAGAAACAGCCACATCGCGCCGAACGACCAATCGAAGTCGATGGCCGCGTGCGCCAGCAGCACCGCCGCCGGTCCCCAGGCGGACGCGGCTTGCGGGCGCAGCCGCCGCGCATACGCGGCCAGCATGCCGGTCAGCGCGGCGAATCCGGCGATTCCCGCATCCAGCCACACTTCCAGATAGCCGCTGTGCACTTCGTTGCCGACGTAGGGCCGGCGCTGGTACAGCCCGTACAGTATCCGCCAGCTCTGCCCGCCGGATCCGAGCCAGAAATGGTCGCGGATGATGCGAAGCGCGTCCCCATAGTACAGCGAGCGGGCCGCCGCCGTTTCGTACCGGCCGATTCGGGCGCCGCCGTTCGCAAACAGCAGCCCATACATCGCGGCCGCGCCGGCCGCCAGCAACGCGAAGCCGCCCCAATCCGACGCCGCGGCGGCCCCCGCCCGCGCGAATCGGGACGGCGCTCCGCCGCCGCGCAGGCGGCCGAGCAGCCACAGCATGCCTGCGCCTGCCAGCGTGGCGATCAGCAGCATGCCCGCTCCTTTCGCCGGCGTCCCGGCCTGCATCGCGGCAAACGCGGCCCGCGCCGCCGCCGCTCCCCAGCCGAGCGAGATGCCGGCCGCAGCGAGCAGCGTTCCCCGCCGTCCGCGGCCCGCCGTCAGCCAGGACACCGCCAGCCCCGCGGCGAGCGCGGCAAGCGCTCCCCGCGATTCCGTCAACAGCAGCGCGCAGACGGCCGGAACAGCCGTCGCCGCCGCCCACGCGGCAATCCGGCGGTCGCGCGACGCGGCGAGCTGCCACTGGATCAGCGCGAATGCCGCCGCCAGCGCTCCGAACGCGTTCGGATACTGGAAAAAGCCGGCGAGCCGAACGCCGCGCGCGGCCATCTCCGCATTCGAGGAGCGAAACAGCATCTCCGGGAAATCGATCCAGCCGAACCAGCCGGCCAGGCCGCCGCCGACAGCGAAAAGGCCGGCCGCCTGAAGCGCGAGCCAGCCTCCTATGCGGTTTCGTTCATTCGACAAAAACAAGCCGAGCAGAATCGTCCAAGAGCCGTAAGCCGTCCAGCGGATCCAGCCGTCCGCCGTTCCTTTCCACGATGCCGGGCCCACAAGCAATTCGAGCGCATACAGCGCCGCCAGTGCAAACGGCGCCATAAGCAGCGGACGCACCGGACGTCCGCACGCAAGACAAGCCGCCGCCGCCAGGACGGCCGCGGCGATCAGACCGATTTCAAGCGGGTAGAAGTCCCCGTCGAAAAACATGCCGTACCGATAGAACGACCACCCGAGCGCCAGCGCCATCAAGGCCGCCCCGGGAATGGCGCCCCATTTGCTCCAGACGTCCTTCACCCGCTCCCGCCGTCTCCCTTACTCCTGCTGATTCCGCATCGCCTTCCGCAGCCGCGTGTTTTTCTCCACCTGTTGCCGAAGCACGTACGCCCGGATCGGCCGCAGCGCATCCGCATCCGGCAACGTCATTTTCGCGCCGCAGATCCACCCGCCCGTCCCCTGTTCCCGGCGAACGATTTCGATGTCGCAGGCGATCTCGAAACCGATCTCCAGGATCGCTCTCAGTTTGCGGTCCCGCTGAAATACGGACGCATCCGTGGCCAGAAAGCTGACGCCCGACACGCTGATATCCCGAATCTGTGCTTCCACCGGTTCCGCAAGCTCGCGAAAGCCGCCGGACGCCTCGATCAGTCCGAGCACGCGGACCGTCCCTTCCGCATCGACGCGCGGATGCTCCCGCTTCTCCATGAACTTCTGCTGCAGCACCGGCGGTTGAATAACGGCGATCGCGCCGTCGTATTTGGCGAAAATGATCGACTGTATCGTTTGAATGCCGACCGGGGAATAAATCGTCAGCTTGACGGTTTCTCCCAGATCGAACAAGGAGAACTCGTTCAGCTCGATCTCGAACAGATCCCCTTCCACGCTGGTCAGCACTCCCGTGGTGACGAAGCTTTGTTTCTCCACGACCGTGCGGGAATGAAGAAGCACCTTCAAAGGAAGCTTGTCTCTCTCCCCCGCTTCGAAGCCTCTTCCCACAAGACCGGACGACGACACAATCGATCCCACCTTCACAGTATGGCTCTTCTTTCATTCTCTTCAAAAGCCGTGCGGCTGTCAAACTTTGCCGTAAACCAAGCGACGAAGTCGGCTTGGAATGTGCAACCGCAGACAGCAATGCCGTGCATTGCGGTGCGGTTGCGCTCGGTTACCAAGCGACGAAGTCGGCTTGGAATGTGCAAGCGCGGAAAGCAACGCCGTGCGTTGCGGCGCGATTGCGCTCGGTTACCAAGCGACGAAGTCGGCTTGGAATGTGCAAGCGCGGAAAGCAACGCCGTGCGTTGCGGCGCGATTGCGCTAGGACCAGGACGCCCGGCGCCGGCCGCCCGGCTATCCGTCCGCGCCGGCCGAAACGACGCGGTTCCGTCCTCCGTGCTTGGCGCGGTAGAGCGCCGCGTCCGCGCGGGAAAACAACTCCCGCAAAAATTCTTTCGGATCGTCGATTTTCGGCTGGCGATGCTCTTCGCAGACGATGCCCATGCTGATCGTTACGCTGACCTTCTCGGTTCCGCAGCAGATGACGTTGTCGGCGACCGCTTTCATTACCCGGCCGGCGAGCAGTTCCGCCTGCTGCAAGTTGGTGTGCGGCAGATAGACGGTGAATTCCTCGCCGCCGTACCGGGCCAAAATGTCGGTTCGCCGCAATTTGGAACGAACGATGTCGGCCGTGCTGCGGATGACCTCGTCGCCGACCAGATGGCCGTACCGGTCGTTGATCTGCTTGAAAAAGTCGATATCGAACAGGAAAATGGCGAACGGCGTCCCGTACCTCTGATGAAGGAGCACTTCCTGTTCCAGCTGCTGCATCAGATAGCGCCGGTTGTAACAGCCGGTCAGCCCGTCGGTGATGGCCATCTGCTCCAGCTTCTGATTGGCGCGAAACAGCTCTTCCTGGATGGCGATCAGCTCCAGGTTCCGCTCGTGAAGCGCTTCGTTCTTGCGGTTCAGATCGTCGATCAGCCTGCGCAGTTCGGTCACGTCGTGAAACGTGATGACCCGCGCCAGCACCGATTTCTCATTGTCGAGAATCGGCGAGATTTGAATCGCTACATTCCGGGGATGGCCTTCCGGAAGCCTGACTTCCGTCTGCATCCGCTCGTGCGGCTGGTGCCGGTAACGGTACAGAAATTCCCCCACCTCGCCCTGCCCCTGCATCGGGGCCAGAAAACGCTCCATATCGAACTTTTCGCCTTTGGCGACTTTGACGAAAGGCTCGGCTCCCCGGTTCACTTCCAGCACTTTGTTGTGCTCGTCCAGCACGACGATGCCCGTCGACATATGTTCGAAAAGGTCTCGCTGGGCCATGCTCAAGATGTCGAAGACGCCATAGCGGTAGATCGACACGATGAAGCACAGATCCGACAGCAGGATGCCGAGCGACATCAGTCCCGGCACGAACGGCATCCAGCGGGAAAGCACCACGTTGACCATAATGTCGAGGAGGGAAAAGCAGGTCAGCACGAAAATGCCGAGCAGCGCCAAAGCCAGTTGTTTTCTCTGATTGACGGAATAGACGGAGCGGAGAGCTTGGAACATGATCAGCAGAGCGGCAAATATGTAGGCGAACTGGACCAAGACTTGAAACCAGAACAGCGGCCCGTACTCCCGTTCCAGATAGGAACCGCCGACCGGAACCATGAACGCGTGCCCCGGGTTCCAGATCACGCCCGCCACGCACAGCGCGGCCGGCAGCAAATAGGCGGCAAGCCTGCCCGGTTTTAGAACGGAGGCCCGCTGGGTCAGAAAAAAGACGAATACGAGCCATCCGGGGCCGAGCAATCCGATGGCGACGAAGGACATTTTGATGTAAACCAGCTGAACGTCCGGATAGCCCGTCGTAAACAGGGCGAATTGGCCGAAAGGCCACAGCATCATGACGAAGTGAAAGGCCAAATACACTTTATGGGTCTGCGTGATCCGGTCGATGGCCAGCACGCTGGCGAACAAAATAAGCAAAATAAGAAAAAAAAGGAAATCGATCCATTGAAGTCCCATGGCGACCTCACCTTTTCGGATGCACTCCAGGATTAAGCTGGGACTAACTTCCTTTCAGTCTACCATGAAATCGTTTTAGCGGACAACTGTTCATCGCGTCGAATCGACAAAATTCATCTCATTCTTGGGATATAATGGAATGTTCGGGCCGCCCATGCTCCTTCTTAAGTCCCAAGGATCGGTCTTTAGTCGTTTTTTTCCGTTTCGCCCGTCAGCAAGCGCCATTGCTCGCGTCCTTCCGCCAGCTCGTCGCGGGTCAGTCCTCCCCGCTGCAGCGCCGCGTCGTCCAGCGCCTCGAGCCGATCGTAGAACCGGATGCCGTCTTCCGGCACGGCTCCGCCTTCCCGCTTCAGCTCGTACAGCTCGTTCTCCGCCTCCGCCAAGCGCCCGCTCTCTTCGTGCCACTGCCATAGGGCGCGTCTCGTCTCGGCTTCCAGCCGGTAGGGAGACATCTCCCGGAGCAGACGGTCGGTCCGCCCGGGGACGTTCCACCCCTCGATCTCCCCGTAGTTCCGCAGCAGGTACAAGTTGAGGCGCAGCGCTTTCTCGTAGCGGGGCAAGCTTTCCTCGAGCCGGCCGAGCTCGGCGTACAGCTCCCCTTCCTCCTGCAGAAAGGCCGCCATGATCGCCACCGACTCCCCGTTCGGCACGCCGCCGACGCTGAGCATCGCCAGCAGATCCCGGTCGGACAGCCCGAGCGCCAGCCGCGCTCTGAGCCGCAGCTCGCGGCCGAGAAAATCGTCCAGCAGATCGAGCGCCTCCTGCTGCTTTTGCTGCTGCCGCAGGCCCAGGGCGGAACCGAGCGCCTGCGCGGCCTGGTTGATCAGCCGGATCAGGTAGTCGCGGTCAGACACGGAAGCGCCCCCCTTGCTCGCAGGCGGCGACGAAATCGGCGACGGCGCGGGCGAACGGCTCCGGCGCTTCCAGCATTCCCATATGCCCGCAGCCGTCCAGCTCGACCGCGGCGATGCGCGGGCCGCGGACCGGGAACCTGCGCTCCGGCGCAACAATGCCGTCCTGCTCCCCGGCCAGCAGCAGCGCCGGCACGCCGGCCGACGCAAGCACATGGCGGCGGTCCGGCCGCTCTTTCATGCCGAGCGCGACGCCGATCGCGCCCCTGACGGACGTGCCGTAGCCGATCCGCTTGGCGTGCTCGACCGCTTCCGGCATCGTCTGCCGGTGCTCGGGCGCGAACAGCTTCGGGACGAGCTCGTCGATATACGGCGCAATGCCTTCTTCGGACAGTCGCCGGACGGTCCGGTCGCGACCGGCCCTGGCGGCTTCGTCGTCGGGGTAGGCGGTGGAGTGCAGCAATCCGAAGCCTTTCAGCCGTTCCCCGTACTTCTCGGCGAAAGCGAGCGCCACGTACCCGCCGAGCGAATGCCCGAACAGATAGACCCGCTCCAGTTCCAGCTTGTCCAATAGAACCCGGACATCTTCGGCCAGCGCCTCCATCGCGTAGACGCCCTCCGGCGCGGACGAGCCGCCGTGGCCGCGCAAGTCCGGCGCGATGACTCTGTGCTTTGCGGCGAGCAGCGGCGCGACGCGGTCGAAGTACCCGCTGCTGCCGCAGTTTCCGTGCAGCAGCACGATCGGGACGCCGCTTCCCTGCTCCTTGTAGGCGATCGTCAGCGACGCATCGACGGCAACCTGTTTCATCGGATCGGATTCCTCCCCGTGACCTTCTTTAAGATATGAATGAAGCAATCTCTCGTTCGGCGTTCTGCAAGCGGAAGAGCCTGTCCCCCGCTTTTTCAACAGGAGGGTCGGCACCAGAGAACATGCACCATCCCGGCCATATGGCGCTCCGCCTTTTCGATTCGGAGCGGCGATGCCTGAACAAGACCGAAAATGTCCCGGTTATGGTGGCAGCCGAGAAAACGGTAGGCCGCAGGATCCAGCGTCTTTTGGAAAAAGGCGATCGCTTTGCTGGAACTCAGCCCGTGCTCGAGGAGCAGCACCCGGCCTTCGGGCTTGCACCACCTGTTGGCATGGCTGAGCACTTTTGCCGGGTTCCGGTAGGCGCACAAGGACAGCGTGGAAACAACCGTATCGTAGAAATGCTCGGGAAAAGCCAGCTCTTCCACGTCCCCAGCGATAAAGAAGGCATTTAAGCCGTAGCGCCGGTCGTTCGCCGCCGTGGCTTTCTCAATCATCGCCGGACTGAAATCCACCGCCGTCAATTCCACATCGGAGCGGTAATAGGGAAAATTGGCCCCCGCCCCGACGCCGAGTTCCAGCACCCGGCCCCGGGCTCCGCTCAGCAGCCGCTCGCGAAGATCGCCCAGATCCCGTTTCGACCGTCTTCTATCATACATTTGCGCCTGTCTATCAAATATTCGCGCTTGCTTCCGAGCGTCCAACAAGAATCCCCCTGTCTGCGTGCCGGTCCGTCCGTTTCCTTCCCGCTTGCGGGGCATAACGTCCGGAGTCCCAGGCAGGCGCTAAAGCCCGGTCCGCGTTCGCGCGGCGGAGTCGCCTTCCGAACCGTTTGCGCCCAAGCGGCCGAGGGCCGCCCGGACCGGATCCGCGCCGCTCCCTGCCGCGCGGCCGGCCCGGACGATGCCGCTGGCCGCGATCGCGTCGGCGATGGCGCGGGCCATGCCGATGACGCGGTACAGCGACGTGGACTGGAGCGTCCAGTACGGCTTCGGGCCGGCGGCGTTGACGACGGCGGCGACGCTCAGGTCGCCGATCGGCGCGAAGGCCCGGCCGACCGACCGGGCCGGCGTCAGCGGCCCTTCCGCCGCAAGATAGGCTCCGACCGCTTCCTGCCGCCCCAGGCAGGCGTCGACGGCGATGACCGGCGCGCCTTCCCGGGCCAGCGACTCGGCGACGCGGGGCAGCCGTTCGGCATCGCACGGATGCTCGAGCGTGCCGATCACGCCCCGGACGCCAAGCTCCCGCAAAAAGGTGCCGACCCACGGCCCGAGGCTGTCCCCCGTCGAGCGGTCGGTGCCGATGCACACGATTCGCCAGTCGGCGTCCGGCCGCTTCGCGGCGGCCTCTTCGAAAAACCGGACCAGTCCGGCGGCGTCCACCCGCTTGGCTGCCGCCGCATCCCGATGCGGCATCGCTGTCCGTCCCCTTTCCGTTTCTCATCCTCAGGTTACCACGATGCCCGGACGAAAGCCAGCCGGCCGTTTGACACTTTGTAACCGCGATTATTTTTAAATACGTGCGAACTCGTCTTCGACAAGGCCGTACAAATGGACGCCGACAATGCCTCCGTGGACATCCCGGACCGGGCTCGTCCGCAAGTGGAGAAAGACGGTACCGTGAAGCGGTCCGTACCGTTCGATTCCTACCGGGATCCGCTCGAATATGTGCTTGTTGCCGGGAGAACGATCCTATCGAAAGTGGAGCGGCAATAAGACCATTCCGCCCTTCCATCGAATCCGTTTGGCCGGGACGGGCTGCGCTGTGGTACAATAACGGCAAACCGAAGGACAGGGAAAGGAAGATCGCGATGGACTTGAGCCGGCCGACCCCGGACAACGTGGAATACATGATCGAGCGGATCAAAAGCAAGCTGCGCATGGCGACGGGAGCCGCGATGCAGGCTTCGGCGTTCAGCCTGGACAACTACGAGGACATCCGGGACATTTACGAGATGGTCGACGCGAAAGACCGGTTCAGCATCAGCGAAGTGGAAGCGATCGTGTCCGAACTGGGGAAGCTGCGGGGCAAGTAAAAAAAGCGGTCAAGCCGGGAGAATCGGCGCGACCGCTTCTTTTTTAGTCTTGCGCAGCAAAACCGGCGCTGCGGAGGAAGCGGGCGAAAGCTTCCCGGCCTGCCGCATCCTCCTTGAACACCCCGGCGTGGCGCAGCACTTCGCAGAACTTGTCGCCGACCGCCGCGCGCAGACGCTCGCGGGCCGCCTCTTCCGGCATCGCGGTCCCCCAGGCTTGAACCAGCTCCGCGATCCAGGGAGCGTGACCGGACAGCGGGTGTTCCGGAACGGCGAGGGCGTCCGCGTCGTACGGCGCCCGTCCGGACAGCATGGCCGCGATTTCGGCCAGTTCCCGCTGCAGCCGCCCCGGGAGAACGGCCAGGCCCATCACTTCGATCAGGCCGATATTTTCCTTCTTGATATGATGCAGTTCCCGGTGCGGGTGGAAAATGCCGTCGGGGTGCGCTTCGCTCGTCCGGTTGTTGCGGAGCACGAGGTCCAGCTCGTATTCGCCGTTATCCTTAAGCCGGGCGATCGGCGTAATCGTGTTGTGCGGCGTATCGCCGGTATGGGCGAGAATGCCGGCGTCCGGGTCGCTGTATTCGCGCCAGCAGCCCAGAATGTGCGCCGCCGCCCGCAGCAGCGCCGCGCGGTCGCCCGCCCGCAGCCTGAGCACCGACATCGGCCATTTGACGATGCCCGCCCGGATGCCCGGCTCCCGGGCCAGGCCGAACCAGGCCGCGACCGGCGCCTTCTCCATCGGGAAGACGTGGCGCCCCGCCTGGAAATGGTCGTGGCTCAGGATCGAGCCGCCGACGATCGGCAAGTCGGCGTTGGAGCCGATGAAATAGTGCGGAAATTGCTCGACGAAATCGAGCAGCCGGGCGAACGTGTCCGGCGTAATCCGCATCGGCGCGTGCTCGCGGCGCAAAACGACGCTGTGCTCGTTGTAGTAGACGTACGGCGAGTATTGGAACAGCCACTCCTCGCCCTGCAGCGCGACCGGCAGCACGCGCAGATTTTGCCGCGCCGGATGGTCGGGACGGCCGGCGTAGCCGACGTTTTCCTTGCACAGCAGGCATTTCGGGTATTTCGCCGGAGGCAGCGTCTTGAGCAAGGCGATCTCCTTCGGATCCTTCTCCGGCTTCGACAGGTTGATCGTGATTTCCAGCTCGCCGTATTCGGTCGGATGGCGCCAGTAGTCGTTTTTGCGAATCCGGTCCATCTGGATGTAATGCGCGTCGATGTTCAACCGGTAAAACCAGTCGGTCGCCGCCCGGACGCCCTGCGCTTCCGCGATCGAGCGGAACAGCCGGTTCGTCTCCGCAGGCCGCGGCATCAGGAGCCCCATGATGCGGGCGTCGAGAAGGTCGCGGTACGTCGTCGTGTTGTCCGGCAGCAGGCCTTGCGCGGCCGCGGCGTCCAGCAGCGGCTCGAGCAGAGGCGCCGGGCCGTCCGGCAGCTCGCCGATTTCAATGTTCTCCTCCGCCTCGGTCAGGCCGAACAAATCGAGCAGCGCGTTGCGCGCGTAGTCTTCATCCGCCGGCTGAAGCAGGCCGCGCTGCAAGGCATAGGCGACCAGGCGCTCGATCAGCGCGCCGACAGACTGCGCCGAAGGGGATGCCTCGGATGATGCGGTCATGCGGATGTCTCCCTTGTCCTCATGTTTGGGCACCAGCGCTTAGTCCGGGTAGCCGTTCGGATGGCTGCGGTGCCACTCCCAGGCGCTGGCGATGATCCGCTCGAGCGAAGCGCGGCGCGGCTGCCAGCCGAGCTCCCGGCGGGCCCGCTCGGAGGAAGCGATCAGCACCGCGGGGTCCCCGGCCCGGCGCGGCTCGATCTTGGCCGGAATCGGGCGCCCCGTCACCTGCCGGGCCAGCTCCACTACCTGCTTGACGGAGAAGCCCTGCCCGTTGCCGAGGTTGTACACGGCGCTCTCCCCGCCCTGCCGCAGCCGGTCCAGCGCCAGCAGATGGGCGTCGGCCAGGTCGCTCACATGGATGTAGTCGCGGACGCAGGTGCCGTCTTCGGTCGGATAATCGTCGCCGAAGATCGCGACGCTGTCGCGCTGCCCGAGCGCGGCCTGCAGCACGATCGGCACGAGATGCGACTCCGGCCGGTGGTCTTCGCCGATCTTCCCGCTTTCGTGCGCGCCGGCGGCGTTGAAATAGCGCAGCGACACCGACCGGATGCCGTGCGCGACGCCGAACCAGCGGATCATTTTCTCCATCGCCAGTTTCGTCTCGCCGTAGGCGTTCGTCGGCTGCGTCCGGTCGTATTCGTCGATCGGCACCCGCTCCGGCTCGCCGTAGGTCGCCGCCGTCGAAGAGAAGACGATGCGGCTTACGCCGGCTTTTTTCATCGCTTCCAGCAGGCAGAGCGTGCCGTACACGTTGTTGTGGTAATATTTTCCCGGATTCTGCATGCTTTCGCCGACAAGCGAGTTGGCCGCAAAATGGATGACCCCGTCGATGTCGTTCTCCGCAAACACCCGGTCCAGAAACGCCTCGTCGCGCAAGTCGCCGACGTACAGCTTGCCGCCGAGCACCGCGTCCCGATGCCCCTGGTACAAGTTGTCGACGGTCACGACCTGCTCGCCTTTCTCCAGCAGCGCCGCCACCGTATGGGAGCCGATGTACCCCGCTCCGCCGGTTACCAATACCGCCATTTTACGCCTCCCCCTCCCACGCTTTGACGCCGTCGCCGATCTCGCAGACGTAAAAGTCCGGGTGCAGCCCGGTCGCCCGTTCGTATTTTTCGCCGACGTGCGCGACGAAGCGGTCGACGGAATCCCGATGCACCAGCGAGATCGTGCATCCGCCGAAGCCGGCCCCGGTCATGCGCGAGCCGAGCACGCCGGGCACTTCCCGCGCCGCGTCCACCATCGCGTCCAGCTCCGGGCCGGTGACTTCGTACAGATCGCGGAGCGAATCGTGCGACCCGTTCATCAGCTGCCCGAAAGCGGCGAGATCGCCCCGTTTCAGCACTTCGATCGAGCGCGCCACGCGGTCGATCTCCTCCACGACGTGGCGCGCGCGGCGGCGCACCGTCGGGTCCGCGATCAAATGCGCGCTGGCGTTGAACTGTTCCAGCGTAAGCTGGCCGAGCAGCTTCAGCTCCGGATAAGCCTGCCGCAGGTCGCGCACGGCCTGCTCGCATTGCGCGCGGCGCTCGTTGTATTTGGAATCGACCAGCCCGCGGCGCTTGTTCGTATTGCCGATGACCAGCTTGCAGTCGCCGGATTCGAACGGCACCAGCTCGTACCGCAGCGTGTCGCAGTCGAGCAGAATGGCGTGGTTTCTTTTCCCGTTGGCCACCGCGAACTGGTCCATGATGCCGCATTTGACGCCGACGAACTCGTTCTCCGCGTGCTGCGCCCACCGGGCGATCCGCACCGTGTCCGTTTCCCGGCCTTCCAGCTTCAGCAGGGCGTAGGCCGTCACCACTTCGATCGAAGCGGACGAGGACAGGCCGGCTCCGTTCGGGATTTCGCCGCAATACAGCAGGTCGTATCCTCTCGTCAGGCCTGCGCCGCGCTGCTCCAGCTCCCAGACGATGCTTTTCGGATAGTTGGTCCAGTCGTCCTCCTCGCGAAAGCGAAGCCCGTCCAGCGGAATGTCCTTCGCCAGCGGGAAGTTGGTCGAAGCCAGCCGCAGCGTGCGGTCGGCCCGCGGGCGGATCAGCAACGTCGTGCCGAACGTCAGCGCCGCCGGAAACACCGCCCCCCCGTTGTAGTCCGTATGCTCCCCGATCAGATTGACGCGCCCCGGCGCCTGGAACACCGCGATGCCTAAGTCCGCGCCCCCGAAGCGGTCCAAGAACGCCTGCTTCAACGCCTGTATATTCGCCATCGGTCCATCCTCTCTCTCATGGATTGTAAGTTTAGTATAGCGAATCTTGGCGCCGGCGCGAAATGGCGGGAAGTGCGTTTCATATGGAGAAAAGTGACTTTTCTTGCTACACTAGTAGGAAAAAAGGAGGCGGGACGCGATGCGCAAGACGCCGACCTACCGGGTCGCATCGAACCCGATCCGTCTCGATCCGGGCGAATTCAACGTGCTTTTCGCCGGGGAGAGCCAGACGCGTCCGGGCCATCGGGTCGGTCCGAAGGTGGTCGATTACTACTTGCTGCATCATGTGATTTCGGGAAAAGGAAGCTTTCGCGCCGGAGAGGAAGAACGCGAACTGGCGGCGGGATGGAGCTTTCTCATTCGCCCCGGGCAGCTCGCCAGCTACGTCTCCGACGCGCGGGAGCCGTGGCGGTACCGCTGGGTCGCGTTTGCGGGACCGAGGGCGGAGCGGCTCGTGGCCGAAGCCGGGCTCGGCGCGGTTTCGGCCGTCGACACCGGCGCCAGCCGCCTGCCGGCGGAGATGTGCCGCGGCATATTCGAGGCGTTCCGCTCCCGCAGGCGGTCGGCGTCGACGGAAGCGGAAGGGCGCCTGATCCTGCTGTTGGCCGCGCTGCAGGAAGCGGCCGACGCGCCTGCGCCGCCGCCCCGGCCCGATTCGCACGGCGAGGAGCTGGTGCGCCGGGCGATCGGCTATTTGTCGGCGCAATACGCCGAGCCGGTCACCATCGAAGCGATGGCCGAGGCGCTCGGGTACAACCGGGCGTACTTGTCGCGGGTGTTCCGGCGCCATACGGAGCAGACGCCGATCGCGTTTCTGACGCGGCTCCGGATCGATCACGGCCGCCGCCTGCTGCGGGAGCGGCCGGAGCTGACCGTGGAGCAGATCGCGTCCTCGGTGGGCTTTCGGGACGGGCTTTATTTCTCCAAGCAGTTCCGCCGGCTGTACGGCCAGTCGCCGACCGAGTACCGGCTTGCGGTCAGCCGGCCGGCCAGGTGAACAGCGCCGACCACCGGCCCGCCGGCGCGCCGGTGTCGCTCAGGATGACGTCGGGGAAGGCGGCGTCCAGACGCTCCCGCAGCGCCGGGGTCAGCGCGCCGAGCCCGGCCAGCACCTGTTTGACCGCCGCCGGCCAGGCCGCTTCGCCGCCGCTGCTGATCGCGATGGCGACGCCCAGCCGCCGCTGCCGCAAGCCGAAGGCGAAGACGCCTTGCGCGCCGCTTTTGGCGACGATGCCGCCGTCCTGCATCAGCAGGCTGGCCAGCCGGCCGGGCCCCTCGACCAGCTCGGGATGCGCCGTCATCGCCCGGACGGCGCGGGCGGCGGCGCGGACGGCCGGATCGTCGGCGGCGGGCGCCGCGGCATCCGCCCCGCCGGCCGTGGCCAGCCGGCCGTACATCCAGGCCAGCCGTCTTAGCGGCATCGCCGCCGCGGGAAAGCCGCAGCCGTCGGTCCCCCAGCGCAAGCCTTCCGGCGGCAGGCCGGCCCAGGCGGCGAGGTGCCGGGCGATCTCCCGCTGCGCCGGATGCGCCGGATCGGTGTAGCCGGCCAGCGGCCAGCCTTCCCGCTTGCACCAGGCGAGCACGCCGAGGTGCTTGCCGGCGCAGTTGTGGAACAGCCGGCGGGGGGCGGCGCCGGCGCGAACCCAGCGGTCCCTCGCTTCCGTGCCGGCGGGCAGGACGGGACGCATCGCCAGCGCGTCTTCCGGTATTCCCGTCCACCGCAGCATCTCCTCCAGCGCTTCGACCTGCCTGACCGTGCCGCGGTGGGAGGCGCACATCAGCGCCAGATGACGGTCCTGTAATCCGTACGCTTCCATGACGCCGCCCAGCAGCGGTCCGATCGCCTGCACCGGCTTGGCCGCCGAGCGGACGTACGTCCAGCCTTCGGCGTCGCCGAGCGCGTAAGCGACCTCGCCGTCATCCGCGCGGACGACGCAGATGCGCCCCCGGTGCACGTTCTCGATCCGGCCTCCCCGCTCCGCCGCAACGAGCGCCGCGTCCGCCGGCCATTCTCCTCCGCTCATGCAAACCGCCTCCCCACGTTCGTATAATTCTAGCCTAACGAAACCATTGGAAAAATATGCATAGACCGCGTGACCGCGTCCGCCGCAGTCCCGGTCCTTATCCGTCCTGCCGATACAGCGCCGCCGTTTCGGCCGCCCATAGCGCCACCCGCTTCCGCAGCGCCTCCGGCTCCAGCACGCGCACGAGCGGCCCCAGGCCGAGCAGCAGCTCGCACGCGCTCTCGAGCGACTGGTACAGCACGGCCGCCCGCACGCGCCCGTCCGCCGTCCGCTCTTCGGCGGCCACGTCCAGATACGGCGCCCGCCGCAGCCGCGCCATCGCCGCCGGGTCCGCTTCCAGCACGGCCGGATACCGCGGCACCCGCGCCAGAAAATCGCGCTTGCTCCGCTCCCAGTAAGCGGCCAGCTCGAAGCGGTCCGGGCGGACTGCCGGCTCGTCCAGCAGTTCCACCGCGACGGCCCGCGACACGCGGTAGGAGCGCGGCTCTCCGTCGACGGCGCCTACGAAATACCAGACGGTCCCCGCCGCCACCAGGCCGAGCGGATCGATGACCCGCTCCACGACGCCGTCATCCGCGCGCCCGTACGCGAGCCGGATTTTGCGCTCGGCCCACACCGCTTCCTGCAGCGGACGCAGCAGCGGAGCCGCTTCTTCGCGCCCGTACCAGCCGGCGCCGTCGATATGCAGCCGCGACCGGGCGAACTCGGCCGCCCGGCGGGACGGCTCCGGCAGCGAGGCGAGCAGCTTGCGGCGCGCCGCTTCGGACGCCTCGGAGAGGCCGAGCGCCGCCAGTTGCCCGGCGGAACCGGGCAGAAACAGCGACAGCGCCTCCGCGCCGGTCATCCCGGTCAGATCGGTCCGGTACCCGTCCGGCAGCCGCCAGCCGCCCCCCGTCCCGCGCTCGGCATACACCGGCACACCCGCCACGGTCAGCGCTTCCATGTCGCGGTGGATCGTCCGGACAGACACTTCCAGCCGTTCGGCCAGTTCCCGCGCGGTGACCGCCCGGCGCGTCTGCAGCAGCATCAGTATCGACAGCAGCCGATCGGCGCGCAAGGCGCTCGCCCTCCTTCCGCTTCGGCGCATCCGGCCTTTTCAAACTTTTCAAATATGTCAGCAGACGTCATATTCAAATGATACCATGGCTGGCGGATGCGATCCAAACCGATGAACAAGGAGGCAATCAACGTGAATCCACAACCGCTGGCAGGGAAAATCGCCGTCGTCGCGGGAGCGACGAGAGGCGCGGGACGCGGCATCGCCGCGATGCTGGGCGAGGCCGGCGCGACGGTGTACTGCACCGGGCGCAGCGTGCGGGGAAATCCGGCGACGCCGGGACGGCCGGAGACGATCGAGGAGACGGCGGAGCTTGTCACGGCGAAAGGCGGGCTGGGCATTCCGGTGCGCGTCGATCATACCGACCCGGAGCAGGTGAAGGCGCTGTTCGAGCGCGTCGGACGCGAGCAAGGCGGCCGGCTCGACATTCTCGTCAACGACATCTGGGGCGGCGAGCAGCGGATCGCGTGGGGCAAGACGTTCTGGGAGCATTCGCTCGCGGACGGGCTCGCGGTGCAGGACAGCGCCGTGCGGACGCACATGATTACGAGCTGGTACGGCGCCCCGCTCATGGTCGCGCGAAAGTCCGGGCTGATCGTCGAAGTGACCGACGGAACCGGGTACAAGTATCGCGGCAACCTGTTCTACAGCGTCGCCAAAGTATCGGCGATCCATATGGCCGAAGCGATGGCGCGCGATTTGAAGCCGTACGGCGTAACCGCCGTTTCGGTGACGCCCGGCTTTCTCCGCTCCGAGGAGATGCTCGACCATTTCGGCGTCACCGAGGCGAACTGGCGGGACGCGGCGGCGCAAGAACCGCATTTTCTCATGTCCGAGACGCCGTTCTACGTCGGCCGCGCCGTTGCGGCGCTGGCGGCCGATCCGAACGCCGCCTCCAAGTCCGGCCGGGCGCTCTCCAGCTGGGAGTTGATGCGCGAGTACGGCTTTGCCGACGTCGACGGCGCGCAGCCGGATTGGGGCCGCTATTGCGAAGAGCGCGGGCTGCCATACTTGTGACCGTTGGACGATCGAATGGTCCGTTGGCCGGTCAGCTCGCTGGATTTTGTCCAACGAAAGAGTCGCGCGGTCCCTTTCTATGGTCCTTTCGTTGGAAAATGTCCAGCGAAAAAGCCGCTGAACAGCGGCTTCACTCCACAATCCCTGCTTTTGACAGCATGAAATCCAACGTTCCAATTGTCCGCCTTCCCTGTTGAGGGCATTTCATTGGACAAAATGCAGCCAAGCCGCCCCGCATCGAATGCCGTGCGGCACCGACAACCGCACGGCAACAGTTGAGCCGCCAGGGGCGGAACCCGGGTCAGCCGGCGCCCCCTTGCTGGTCCGGCAGCGGGTACGCGGTCAGGTCCGGCAGCTCGTCGCGCGTGACGGTCAGCGGGTGATCGTACACTTTGCGCAGCATGTAGCGCTCGGTGTACTGCTCGGACACAACCGTCCGGCCCGCTTCGTCCTGCCGATACACGAACGACCCGTACCAGGTGCAGTTCCACGCCCACAGGGCGCCGTCCTCCAGCATTTTGTCCGGGTCGGGCAGCGGTCCGTTCTCCGACAGGGCGATGATTTTGTTCGCATCGGTATAGCCGAGCGCCTGCCGGAACCGGTCCGCATGGGACCCGTACGTCCGCTCGGGCGGGTAGATGTCCTCCCCGATGATGTCGACGAGTTCGTCGCCCGGGTACCAGTCCGGGTGCTGGCCGTTCCAGACCCAGATCAGGTTGTGCAGGCCGTGGACGTTCGTCATCCGCTCGTACATCAGCTTCCACAGCTTCAAATACGGCTCCGGCCCTTTCGCGCCCCACCAGAACCAGCCGCCGGACGCTTCGTGCAGCGGCCGCCACAGCACGGGCACGCCGGCAGCCCGCAGTTCCGCCAGCAGCCCGGAGATGACATCGATATCGCGCAGCAGGAGCGCGTATTCTTCCGAGTCCGGATCACTCATCGCCCGCGCAATGTCGAAGGCGGTCGCGCTGGTATAGAAGCCGCGGTTCCAGCCTTTGTCGGGAGGCCGGTCGATCAGATCCTTCGGCGCGTTCCAATGCCAGCAGAACGTGACGATGCCGCCGTCCCGCCACCAGTTCAGCGCCAGCTCGGCGTCGTTTCCCTTCGCCCCCCGCTCCGTGCGGGAGGGGGAATTGTTCATGAAGTCGAATCCGCCGACGACCGGATATTTGCCCGTTTCGCGACGGATGACGTCCATCTCCGGCGCCGACTGCACGCCGATCTGCTGCCCGGTCAGCATCCTGCGGCCGTAGATGTCGCACAGATAGGCCATCAGCCGCTTGGCGCAGTCGTCGGCGCGCGGATCGATCAGTTTCGGTTTCACTTGCAGCCGGTCTTGCCGGTTGATATCGATCATCTCAAGTCTCCCCTTGCTGTTTGCTCCATTTTGTCGTTGCGGATGACGGTTGCGAGCCGCGATGCCGAGCCCAAATGACCGCCCGTGCATGCCTTATGTGCATGCCTCCTTGACACGATGCGCCCGAACGCCGCTCACCGTAACGCCGGCTTATCCCTTCGCTTCAGCGTGCAGCGGCTTATCCCCGCGCTTCAGAGCGCCCTTCGCAGCGATCCTCGGCCCCCTGCGATCCCTGTCACCCGTTCCCGCGCCGGATCGTGAACGCCAGATCCGGCCGCTCCGTCGCGGGCGCGGTCAGCTTCAGCTTGCCGCCGGCCGCATCGCCCGCAAGATCGCCGAGCGGTGCGCCCGTCCACGGGTCGACCCACGACACGGTATACGGCCCCGCCGGCCAATCCGGCAGCGAGACCGTCTTCTTGCCGACGGTTCCCGTCCGCACGGACATCCAGCCGTACGACGTCGTCTCGCCCCGCATCGCCCACGCCTGGACGCCGCCGGCGCCATCCGTCGCGCCGTGCACCGGGTCGCGCGGCTCGCGAAAATCGAGATCGGCGACGAAATCCGCCAAATGCTTCATCTGCGCGAACATGTCGTCATTCACTTGCCCGAACTCCCACCAGATCGGCGTGGACGCCAGTCCGCTGGCGAGCGACACCCAGATCGCGTCGTGGTATTTCCGGACGTCGCTGACGTTGCCGGTCTCGCCGATCATCAGCGGCTTCGCATAGCGGTTCCAGCGCTCGCCGATGTCGGCGGCGTACGCTTCATAGCCGAGATCGTAATAGTTCTCCCGGTCGGCGAGATCGAGCGTCTTGTAGCCGAAATCCCAAACGTCCTGCCGGTTGCCGGCCATCGATCCCATCGTCGGGTGGCCGTACGGATCGTGCTCCTTGAAGTACCGGTGCGCTTTCTCCACCCAGGCGTTCGCCGCCTCGGGATCGCCGAAGGCCCAGCCGTCGGTGCCGTTGATCTCGCAGATCAGATCCCAGATGCCAAGCGCCCGGCTGTAGCCCCAGCGGGCGATGATGTACCGGTACAGCCGCTCCTGGTACGCCCACATCTCGTCGCTCGCATAAAAATCCCGGGCCGCGCCGAGCGTCGAATAGGCGTTTTGCCGCCACGCCGCCGGCCACCCCGCCAATTGATCGGCCAGCGAATCGTGCGGCCAAATGACGAAGTTCATGTGCAACCCGCGCTTCTCGAACGCTTCCAGCAGGTCGTCGATCCGCTTCGCCTTGAGCGGGTCGATCTTGCCGATGCCGAACCGAACCGATTCCAGCTGGCTTGCGCCGCCTCCGCCTCCGGCTTGGTCGTAGTTGCCGTTCCAGTAAGTAACCAGGTTGCCGCCGTTTGCCGCGATTTTGTCCAAATTGTCTTCCGTGATGTTCCACGGATAGGCGACGCCGACGCCGTAAAAGGAGGTGCCGTCCCGGTATTCCAGAAACCGCGGGTTGTCGCGGGACAGCCCGATCCATCCGCGATGGTCCGACGGCACCGCCGTGAACGTCCCTTCCGGGCCCATGGCCTCCCCGCCGCGTCCGGCCGCCCGGAGCCGGTAGCTCCACTTGCCGGCCTCGTCCGGCGAGAAGCGCGCTTTCCAGGCGAACGCCGTTCCGTCGTAAAAGCCGTTCACCCGCCACTTTTTGCCGCCGGGAGACATCAGCTCCATCGACAAATCGATCTGCGCGGGATCGTACGGATTGTCGTAGTCGGCTTCCAGCTCCACATTCAGCTCGAACTTGTCGTACAGGCCGACCGTCTCTGCATTGGCCGTCGCCTTGCGAATGATCGGCACGTCCGCTCCCGCCTTTCCCTGCGTATCGCCCGCCGACGCTCCCGCGACGGCGGCCGTTCCCTCCGCCGGCGCCGTCCCTGCGGCCGTGTCCGCTTCGTGCCGCGCGCTTCCTTCGCCGGACAACCGCGCGAACAGCGCCGCCGCAGCCAGAAGGAGGGCCGCGATTCCGAAAGCAAGCCGCCGCGTCCGCTTGTTCATGACCTCCGCCTCCCCGCCATGCGCCGCCTTGCGCCGATCAGCCGACGACGCCGGTGCGCTCGACGCTTTCGACGAAGAACCGCTGCACGAACAGATACAGAATAATGAGCGGCGCGATCGCCAGTAAAATGCCCGTATCCACGATCATCGACACGTGGTTCGGATCCGCCTTTACGTTCGAGCCGAGCCCCATCACGATCGGCAAGTACTGGTTCGCATCCGCCGGCAGCGACGCCACCTTGATGGCGATCAGATCGCTTTGGCTCATGAACAGCGATGTATAGAACGTGTCGTTGTACTGCCACACGAAAGCGAACAGCAGCACGGTGACGAGAGGCGGAATCGCGTTCGGGATCATGATCGTGAAAAAGGTGCGGAAACCGCCCGCGCCGTCGATCAGCGCCGCTTCCTCAATCTCCGTAGGCAGCCCGCGGAAAAACTGCCGGAAAATATAAATGTACAGGCCGGACTTGAGACCGTTGGCCAGAGCCGCCGTAATCAGGGAAGGGCCGTACGTGTTCAACATGTTGACGCCGTCGTGGCCGGTAAACAGCTTCACCAGCCCCAGCACGTCGAAGCTGCGGAAATGCAGGTACATCGGCACCATCAGCGTGCTGGACGGAATCAAAATGGTCAGAATGACGCAAGTGAACAGCACGTTCCGCCCCGGGAACTGAAACCGCGCGAAGCCGTACCCGGCCAGCGCGCACGAGGCGGCCTGCAGCAGCGTCGTCGACGCGGCGAACAGCAGCGTGTTTGTGAGCAGCGGCCAGTAATCGAGAATTTCCATCGCCAGCCGGATATTTTCCGTCGTGAAATGGACGGGAATCATGTAGATCGTCGGATTGTAGATGTCCGACCGGTCTTTGATCGCGACGGAAATTTCCTGCAGGATCGGATACAGAATGACGAACGAAATCCCGATGATCAGAATGTACCGAAAGAGGGACCACAACCATTCCACCGTTTTGTTTCTCGCTTTGTGCATCTGCAGAACGAGCAGCTGACGATCCAGACCGCCTGTTTTCACCGCCGCTTCTCCTCCTTTACGTCCGTCAGTGGTAGTAGAACACTTTGCGGGAGACGAGCACGCCGACGACGGCCAGCACGATGCCGACGGCCAGCGTATAGATCCAGGACATCGCGGCGCTGAGACCGAAATTGTGCGATTGGAACGCCGTCTGGTAGATCGTGTTCGTCAGGCTGCTGTCCGTAAACGAGTCGATGATCGTGTAAATGATGTTGGTCAGGATGAGCGGACTGACCATCGGAAACGTAATTTTCCAGAACGATTCGTACGGCGTCGCCCCTTCGATCCGGGCCACTTCGTACAGCGAAGCCGGCACCGACTGCAGCGCCGCCAGAAAGATGAGAATCTGCACGCCGGAGCTTTTGATAATCTCGTAAATCCGCTGCACGGCATCGACGATATAGTTGATGAACCAGCCCGGCAGCCCGGCGTTGTCCAGCATGAACACCAGCGACATCGCGTCGAAGCCGCTCTGCTGCTGGCCCACTTCCTGCGCCATCTCGGAGCTGCCGGTGAGCTGGATCAGGCCGGACATCTGCGCCGAAGCGACCGCCCCCGACGCCAGAATGACGGGCAGAAAGAAGATCGCCCGGGCGATCGGTCGCCCTCGGAACTTCGAGTTGAGCAGCGTCGCCGTGAACAGGCTGAAAAACAGAATCATCGGCACGTTCCACGCCATCTCGGTCATCGATTCGGTCAGAATCCGGTTGAAGTTCGGGTCGACGGACAGCGCGTCCGTGAAATTTTTCATGCCGATGTAGTTCAGCTCGTACCCGTTCGGCGCCACCTTCAGTTCGCTGAAGCTGAATCGCAGCGATTGCGCGAGCGGGGTCAGGAACAGGAAGACGAATCCGAGCAGCCACGGCAGGATGAACACAAGCCCGAGCAGCGCCCGTCTCTGCCTTAATGTCAAACGGCTTTTCCGGTTCATTGGTTGTCACCGCCCACCGCGAAATTTTCCGCTTCGATCCGCACGCCGTCTACGGTTACCGGCTGATCCGTATAGTTCACGTAGACGGAAGTTCCGCCCTCGTAGCGCACTTCCACGACCCCCGGCCGGTGCTCGATGCGGTCCATCATCGCCTTCGAGCGCAGGCCGGACAGCGCTTCGTTCAGCTTGCGGTACATGTCGGCGGCCTGGCCGAGCCACGTCGTATATTCCGTTGAGAACATCCAGTCGTACGCCGTGAACTTCAGTTCGGAGGAAGACGCGTACGACCACAGAAAATGCGGCGCCGCTCCGTACTCGACGCAGTGCAGCAGGCTGCGCGCGACGTCCTGGTCGTCGTCCAGGTTGACCGGCGATCCGGCGTAGTCGAGGTAGCCGTGCACGACCATCTCGTAGAACGGAATTTCCTCGTCGGCGATGTTGAAACCGCTGGAAGACATCGGCACATTCACGAGCTGTTCGGCGTACGGCAGCGCGTAGGCGTTGCCGCCGGCGATCAGGACGTGCGGATAGCGGTCCTTCAGCTTGCCGAGCTGATCGGCGACGATCCGCTCGGCGGCGTCGCGGAAGACGACCCGGCTCACCCGGTAGTCCGCGTGCAGCTTGTCGCCCAGGTCCCGCAACGACACCGCGTCCACCCCGTAGCTGCTGTAGCCGGCGATGAAGCGGTCGACGAAATACGGCAGCTTTGCGGGCGAGAGCAAATAGTACGTGCCGAGGTCGCTGTCCATCACGTTGAGCGCGCGGTTGAACGGCGCCCGCAGCGCCTGCTCGCGGGTGATGAAGCGGGCGGCGTCGGAAGCGGGCTTGAAGCTGCCGTCGTCCTTCAGCACGTGCTGGAACGCGGCGTCCGGATACAGCCGGCCGCCCATCGCCTGAAGCTGCTCATCCAGCCGCTGCAGCCCGCTCATTCCGCCGAGCGCGCCGTCCGCATGGACTTTGGCCGGAATCGTATGGTTCAACCCTCCGTTGAACCAGCCCAGGTAACGCATCTGCACGTTGGACACGCCGTTTTTCTTCAGCGCTTCGGCGATTTCGCCGGCCTGCGCATAGGTCGTCATCGGGACCAGCCCTTTGTAGGGCACGCCGAGGAACGACTTGCGCTTATCCACCGCGCCGAGCACGTCGAGATAGAACGGCAGATCGCCTTCCGCGTCCCGCCGCTTCAGCGCCCCTTGCCGCACCAGCCGGTCCCGGTACAGCCCGGCCATGCCGGCGTAAGTCGCTTGATCCCCCGACAGAAAGCTGTAGCGGACCTGCAGGTCGCCCATGTAGCGGTCGTCCGTCAGCAGCTTGATCTCGTCGACTTCGTTGCCCTTGTACAATTCCAGCGTGTCTTCCCCGCGCAGGTCGAAGCTGGCGAAGACGTAGTTCCAGGAATTCATCCGGCCGCTGACGTCGGCGTTGACGCTGGCGATGCTTTCGCCTTTCTCGACGACGGCGAACCAGGCGCCGCTTCCGGATTTCAGGCCGAACACGGGCAACCGCGCCGCTTCGGCGACTTGGCCGCGGCGGCCGCTGTTGTCGTTCTCGTCGTCGCCGTAGATGCGCTGCACGTACGCTTCTTCCTTGAATTTGCCGTTGTTGAGATAAATCAGGCTGCCCGATCCGTCCGGGACGAGCATGTAGCCTTGTTCCCCGGTGCCGGCCGCGCCGAAGAAATCGAGCAGCTCCAGCCGGCGGATCCGATAGCCTTTGCTTTCCCGGATTTGCGATGCCGGTACGCGGACGACGAGCGAATCCCCGTCCAGCCGGTATTCGATCGGAATCGTGAAGTTGGGCTTCGTCGCCCCGGCGCCCCCCTCGATGCCGTTCTCCCGGTTGTCGTAAGCCAGATCTTCGGCCGTATAGCCGGCTTTGGCAAAGGCTTCGAGCATCCGGTTCAGCACCAGCGCCCGGTTGACCGCCGAATCCAGCCGCTCCAGCACGTCGGGATTCCCTTCCAACGGGTAGTAGCGGGTGCTGACGTATTTCGCCGTCGCTTCGTCCAGCTTGTCGAGCACTTTCTCCTGCATGCGCTTCTTGCTGATCCTTTTGGGGAGCGCGTCGATGCCGAGCGACTGGTCCCCCAGCGTATACGTCACCCGCAAGCCGCCCTCGATGCCTTCCGCTTTGAACTGCCCGCGCCCCACGCTCTCGGCGAAATTGGTATAGCTCGTCAGCGTTCCGATCGAATCGCGAAAGTCGATCGACAGTTGCGAAGAAAGCCGCTCCTTCTCGAACGACGACGCTTTGGCGTCCTGATCGCGGCCGTCCGGATTGCTGCGCCACACTTTGCCGCTGCGCCGGTCGAGCACGGCGATCTCGGTCGTCTCCGGGTTGTAATAGAGCGCCAGCGCGTCCGTCTGCGCCGCCAGCTTCATGCCGGGCACGGCGCTGCCGCTGTCCGGCAGAAACTTCAGCTCGGTCGCCGGTGCCGGCTCCGCCGCCTTCCCGTAGGCGGACACGTCGACGGCCGGCGCGCCTCGCGCGGAGAGCGCGATCAGCAGGACGGCAACGGCGACGACGACGATGCAGGCCAGCGCCGCGTACATTTTCATCTTTTTGCTCACAGGCGCGGCCTCCTTTACGTCCGGAACAGAATTTCCCGATAGACGTCGACGATGAACCAGTAAATTTGCAGCCCCAGGCTGAACGCCAGCGTGCCCAGAAACACGATGAACCCCATGACGATGACCGTGAGCGCGAGCGTCAGCACCGTTTTGGCCGGCGTATACTGGTGCACGGTCATGATCCCGACAAACAGCAGGTAGACGAACCAGACGGCCGCAAAGCTGTTCAGCAGCCAGTAAAACGCGGTTTCCTCCTGGGTCATGAACCGGCTGATGAACGTCATCGGCAGGTTGACGACGGCGAGCGGCAGGAGGGCGTAGCCTGCAGCCATGACGATTTCCTTGAATTTTCCTTCGCCTTCCATCAGCGTCGTGATCGACCAGTTGGAGACGCAGAACAGGAAGAACGGGAGCGCCGTATACGCCAGGTCGTTCAGGCTGTTCAGCGTGCGCGGATCGACGAAGTTGACGAGAAAACCGGCGAACTGCTTCTGCAAAATGACGGACAGGACGACGAAAGCGAGAATGGCGAGGGCGACCCGCATTTTTCCTTTGCCTTCGAATTTCATGTCCCAGAATCCGTCGAACGGGTGCACGATGAGATGGAACGGGAACTTAAGAAAATCCTGCTTCACGGCTTCGAGGCCTCCTCCATCTGACTTTCCGGACCGTCCGGTAGGCGATGAACGCGGCGACGAGACAGAGCAGCACGGTCATGAACGCGCCGAAATGCGCCTTCATCACTTCGCGCCGATACCGCTTGTAGGCGATGGAATAGTATTTGCGCTGCATGCCGAGCTTGAAGTACTGCATCGCTTCCTTGTTTTTCTTCTGCATCAGCAGCGATTTGCCGATGCCGGTGTAGGCGATGTCGTAGTTCGCGTTCAGCTGCAGCACCTGCCGCCACAGCCCGACGGCCTCCGCGTCGTTGCCGCTATAGTGCAGCGCCGTCGCCCGGTTGACCAGTTCGCCGAACTTCGTAGGACGGAACACGGCGATGTTGTTTTTGCCCCGGTCGAGCACGGCCAGCCGGTCGCCGATCCGCTCCACCGCAACCGGCGTGTTGAAGACGCCGAGCTGGGAGCCGCGGCCGCCGAACGCATACAGCAGCTCGCCTTCGTCGTCATAGGCGAACAGCCGCGCGCGGTTGGAATCCAGCGCCACATAGATGCCGCCGTCCAGCACCTTGATGTCGACGAATTTCGAAGGGCCTGAATTGTTGCCGATCCGGCGGTACAGAATGTCGCCCTTGTTCGCGTAGTAGCCGAACCGCTTGATGACGTCCTGTCCCGACGGGTTGAGCCTTTTGATCGTCTCCTCGGAATTGACGTCGATCGTCGTGGCGTAGACGAATCCCTTGTCGTCGATGTCGACGCTCGAAAATTCGGTCGGAATGAACAGCTCCATCTGCCGCTTCTGCGCGCCGGTCGCGAGCCGGCGCCAGAGGCGGTCGGCCAGGCTCGGCGACACTTTGATCGTGCCGGCGTAGCCGATGAAGGCGCCCTGTTCGTCGAACTGCATGATTCCTTCGAACACGCCCCGGGCGACGACGAACAGCCGGTCCGCCCGGTCGGCCGTCACTTTAAGCGGCGTGAACTGGAAGTTCGCCGGCAAAATTTCCGACGTCGGATGTTCCACGATCCGGACGAGCTTGCCGTCGTCCGCCAGCACGACGACCCGGTGATGGTCCGTATCCGCCACGTAAATCTCCTTGCGGCCGGAGACGAACAGCCCCCCCGGGTTGGCGAAGCCGTCTTCCTTGCCGTCGTGCTTGAACGTCTTGTAGACGTGCAGCACGTTCCAGCCGCTGTCGAGCTTGATAATGCGGGCGTTGCCGCTGTCCAGAACGTAGATGATGCCGTCTTCGGTCACAAACAGGTCGTTCGGCTGGTTGAAGTCGCCAACGCCGAGGCTGCGGCCGGTCACGGCCTGTTCCGGCAGAAACGGAGCGGGCAGCGGCACCGCGTCGTGGTAATAGTTGTACGTATAGGCCTCGTACGGCGCGGACGCGGAAGCCGCCGGCGCGCCGGCTGCGGCGAGCAGCGCGGCGACGGCCGCGATCAGGAGCGCTTTTGTTCGCTTCACCCGTGCCACCTCCTTAATCTTTCATCCCGGACGTCGCCATCGTCTCGATAATGCGGCTTTGCGAGAAGATGAACAGCAGAATCGGCACGCTCATCAGAATCAGCGCCACGGCCGCGCCGACGCCGGCGCGGGCGATGCCGCCCTGGATGATCTGGTTCGAGGCGTAGTGAAGCGTCTTGAGCTGCTCGCTGTAGATGAAGCCGTTGCCGTCCGTCCCCCACAGCATCTGAAACAGCAGGATGATCAGCGTCAGCCACGCCGGCTTCACATTGGGCATGACGACCTGCCAGAAAATGCGGTACTCGCTGGCGCCGTCGATTTTGGCGGCTTCCAGCAGCGCGTCCGGAATCTGCTCCATGAACTGCTTCATCAGGTAGAGACCGAGCGGAAACGCGAACGCCGGAACGATGACGGCCCAGTACGTGTCGATCAGGCCGATCGCCGACATGATCATGTAGTTCGGAATCGCCGTCACCTGCGGCGCGAACATGAGCGCCAGCACGACCGCGGTGAACAGCACGGTTCGCCCCGGAAACCGGTGCTTGGCCAGCGGGTACGCGGCGGCCGACGCCAGGATGACGTGCCCGGCCGTTCCGACGCCGGTGATGAAGACGGTGTTGAAAATGTAGCGCGAGAACGGCACCCACGACTGGCCGAGCAGCGTCACCAGGTCGGCGAAGTTGCCCACGGTCGGATGACGGACGAACAGCGTCGGCGGGAACAGGAAAATCTCGTCCAGCGGCTTGAACGCCGCATTGATGGCGTAGACGAGCGGCAGCGCCAGCGTTCCCGCCAGCGAACGGTTGACATGCTTTTTGCGAATCGACAGCGGCATGTTCATCTATTCTCCCACCCTCCGCAGCAGTCGTTGGACGATCAGGTTCGTGCCCACCATCAGGGCGAACAGGACGGTCGCGATCGCCGAAGCGTAGCCCATCTCGAAGCGGATCGTGCCGAAGTCGATCAGGTGCGTGACGACGGTCTCGGCCGCGTAGTTGACGCTCGGGAACCCGGCGAGATTGATCGAGACGTCCGCCACCGCCAGCGAGGTGGTGAGCTGGATGACCGCGCCGAACATGAGCTGCGGCCGCATCGAAGGGAGCGTGATGAACCACAGCTCCTGCCAGCGGTTTTTGACCCCGTCCACGGCTCCCGCTTCGTACAGCGTCTTGTCGACCGTCTGCAGTCCGGCAATGAACGCCAGAAAGCCGGTTCCGAGGCTGAGCCACAGCTGGACGAGAATGATGATGGCCAAAATGTACTTTTCCGTTTTCAGCCACAGAATCGGCTCCAGGATAACGCCCATCTTGATCAGAAAGCCGTTGGCGATGCCGTATCGGTCGCCGGAAAAAATGATCTGCCAGATAAAGTAGACGTTGCCGGAAATGGACGGGGCGTAGAACACCAGCGTCATGAACGCGCGCAGCTTCGGGCCGAGCTCGTTGATGATCCAGGCGAAGACGAAGCAGGCGAGATAGCTGACCGGACCGGTGATCGCCGCGAACAGCAACGTGTTCTTGACCGCCGTCAGGAAGACGTCGTCTTCCAGAAACAGGCGGGCGTAATTTTGCCAGCCGACGAAGCGCGGAAATTCCAGCAGGTTGAAGTACGTAAAGCTGATGACGATGGAGATCGCGACCGGCAAAACGGTAAACAGTCCGAACAGCAGCATGTAGGGCGCCATCAAAACGTAGGAATGCTTGTGCGCCTTGATCTCCCGTTTCTTCAGGTCCCACCAGAGGCGGGTCCGGCCGGGCGGACGCCCGGCCGCTGCCGAAGGCTGCGGCTGCGGCAGACTGGCTTGCGGCATGTTGGTTCCCCCTTTACTCCGGCAGGCCGAATTCTTTGCGCTTCGCGCGGATTTCATCCTGGATGTACGGGACGTATTCGGTAATCGCCTCGCGAGGTTCCGACTTCGCGTTGACGACCACCTGGTAGAACGCGTTCAGCAGATGGCGTCCGGTGAAGTAGCCGCCGGGCACTTGCGGGAGCCCGCGCACCTGTTCGAACTGGGTTTTCAGGCTTTCGTAATCGGCGACGGGCCACGGCAGGCTGTCGAGCGCCTTGATGTTCGCCGTCGGGTAGCGGGCCGCCGCCCCCATCAGCGCTTCCATCTCGCGGCCGAATTTCGACTGCGTTTCGTCGCTCGACCACCATTTCATGAATTCCCAGGCCGCGTCCTTGTCCTTCGCGCTCTCCAGCATGAGCGTGGCGTTGCCGCTTGCCACGACGTCCCGGCGGATCGAGCCGTCCGGCTGCGGCGTACCCGGCACCGGCGCGAAGCCCCACATGCCGCGAATCTCCGGCGCGAACACCGTGAGTTGGTTGTAGAGCGTATAGTCGGCGATGCCGATCGGCATCTCGCCGGTGCGGAACCGGTTGGCAAAGTCGAACTCGCGTTCGAGCTTGTAATCGGTGTAAAATTCCGTCCACTGCTTGAACGTCTCAATGGCGACCGGCGAATCGAGGTCGGACTCCTTGCCGCCGTTGCGGTAGAACTGGCCGCCGTTCTGCATGAGCAGCATCGAGAAAACCGGGTTCGGCGGCAGGTTCTCGCCCGGATAGGTCGGCTGCATGACGAGCGGCAGCCCGAATTCCATATGGCTTTTGTTCAGCACGGCGAGCAGGTTGGAGACGTCTTCCCACGTCTGCGGAACTTGGAGCCCCAGTTCGTTCAGCACGTCTTTGCGGTAAAACAGCATGTTGAACGTCTGCGTCTCCGGCAGCGCGTAGACGCCGTTCTCATACTGGTACGGCTCGATCGCGCTCGGACGGAACCGCTTGGCCACTTCCCCGTAATCGGGAAACTGCGTCAGGTCCGCTGCGGCGTGGCGCATCCCGTAGTTGACCGGAATATCGCTGGCCACCCCCATCGCCACGTCCGGCCCTTGGCCGGCCAGCGTCGCCTGCAGCAGCGTGTACATCTGCACGAGCTTCAGGTTGACGTTGATGCCCGTCTGAGGCGTGAATGTCTCGTCGATCATCGCCTTCAGCGTGTTCGCCTGGTCGCGGCCGCTGCCGATCCAGACGGTGATCGTACGCTGGTCTTTCGACGCGGCGACGTTGCCGATCCGGTTGTAGTCGATGACGAACGAGTAGGCGAACGTGGCGAGCTCGTGGCGCAAATTGGCCAGGAAGCCCAGCCCGTTCTTCGGCAGCTTGGCGTCCGGGGAGGCGACGTAGATTTCGTCGATCTGCAGCGGCATCTCCAGCGATTTCTGCAGCCAGGTGCCGAGCCCGCCGGCATTCAGCTTGTAGGCGGTCAGCCGGCGCGGGATCGTGTCGGGATCGCGGATCATTTCGTCGAGCTGCACGTACATCGTTTTGAGCAGCGCTTCCGAATCCCCGCTCCCGCCGGACAGGCGGCGAAGCTGCTGGCTGACGCTTTTCAGCCTGGCGCTCTCCGCCTTGAACGTGTCGATCAGATCGGGAATTTGCCGGTCGACGCGGTAATCGCGGAACGGATCCGGCGAAGGGCCGGTGATCATCACCACTTTGCGGTACATGGAATTCAGGTTGTACAGGCTGATCTTGACTTCACGCATCAGCGGGGCGAATTCGCCCAGCGTGTCTTCCAGCCGGATCGTGTTCTTGCCTTTGTGCAGCGCGAAAAGATACGGCTCGCTGCCGCCCAGCGTGTCGACGCGGTAGCCGTTCTTAAAGCGGAACGGCAGCCGTTCCGCCTCCTCAAACGGCACTTCGCCGTTGATCAGCAGCCGGCGCGTCGAGTAAATGCCGCGCACGAAATTTTGCTTGTCGCGAATGCCGATCTTGTACAAGCCGGTCTCGGGCACGTCCACTTCCCATTCGATCCATTGGCCCGGGACGCGCCAGTTGTAGCCGCCGATCGTGTTCACCCGGATCAGCTTGGCGCTGTAGGGCTCGACGGCGGGACTGGACCGCTCGGCCTGCGGATACAGCGTCGGCGACGACTTGGCAACGGCATCCTCGCCCTGAACCGTCACCAGCGTACCTTGCACTTCTTTCAGCCCTTGCTCCCGATAGCGCTTCAGCGTTTCCTGATAAGAGGCCGGGCGCGGAGCCTCGTACAGCTTCAGCCGGCGCAGAACCATCGGCTCGCGCTGCGAGACGAGCGACAGCGTATGGGCACCCGCCGTCAAATAGAAGCGGAACGGCTCGTCGTAATAGCCTTCGTAATCTTTCGCCAGCGCCTCGCGCCATTGCGGCTTCTCGACCTGCTCGGGCCTAAGCTCGTTGCCGCGGTTGTCCCGCTTGATTCCGGAAGACGCGTTGTCCCAGATGCGGTCGAACTGCAAGTAGGCCGCTTCCGCGAACGGCACTTCCCCGTCGATCAGCAGCGTTCGCTCGATGCTGGCGCTTTTGCCCTCGATCGGATAGTAGAGGACGGACAGATTGTACCAGCCGGTCTCGGGGATGTTGACGTTCCAATCGACGCGCCCTTGCTCGCCCGTTCTCAGCGACACGCCGCTTTGGCCTTCGAATCCGTCGAGCTTTCCGAACCCCGTTCCCTGCGCGTCGGCATAATCGCCCGCCTCGACGACGACCTCCCGGCCGGTGAAGGCGGCGTCCGGATGGCCGGCCAAATAGGCCGCATAGTCGCCGGACTTCAGCTGCTGCAGAAACGGATCGGCGACATCCGCCGAGGCGTCTGCGGCGGCGCCGGCGCCGTCCGCGCTCCCTTCGGACATCGGGATCCAAAGCCCCAGCAGCGCTGCCGCCAGCAAGCTCCGGATCGCGGTTCCCCCTGTTTTTCTCAGCCGCATGTTCAATAGCAATGTCAGCCCTCCCACGCAAGCCCGCCGAAGGCGCCGGCGGCATCAAGCGGGACGCCTGCCCTTTCGGCAAGCCCGCCCGCGCATCATCCGTCCGGAACCATTTCCGGCTCCGGCGTCCTTCGGCCGCAGCGATGAAACTCGATGAAGCGGGTGATGACGCATCTTTGGGGTTGTCGAAAAAGAAGGGTTGTACTCGCCCTGGCGGTACATCCCTTCCTTTCGCGGACGGGTGCGGCCCGCCGCTTACTTGATCTTGGCCAGCGCCGATTCGGCCGCTTGCTTGTATTTCTCGATCGTGGCCGATACGGATTGGTTGTTCTTGACGATGTCGTCCATGATCGCATAGAACGGGAAGTCCGGGATTCCTTCTTCCAGCGAGAGGCGGCCGGTGCCGTTGATATGGCTCAGCGCCATATCGATGTCGGCCTGGTTCTTGAAGCGGGACTCCAGCCAATCCTGACCGACATATTCTTCGGTCGGCGGCACGTCCTGGATTTCTTCGAAAATCTGGTACACGATCTGCGGGTCTTTGACGCCCTTCGGAATGAACCAGCCGTTCTGGGCGGTGTTGGCGTACGTATGCTTGCCGTCGAAGTTCGGCCCGGCCGGGTTCGGCACGACGCCGACTTCGAACGTCAGGTCGCCGACGTTCCAGTCGTAGTTGATCGACATCGCGACGTCGCCGTCTTTGAACGTGTTCGTCTCGTTGTAGTCCATCTTGTTGCCGGTCTTCACCTTGACGACGTTCTCCACGTTCCAGATGCGGTTGACGAATTCGAGCGCCTCGGCCATTTTCGGATCGGTGAAGCCGATCGACAAGTCTTGGTCGTTGACGAACAGCGCGCCGTTCGTCACGCCGAAATGGCGGGCGGCGTCATCCGGCCAGCCGGAGAAGCCCCAGGTATCGATCTTGCCGTCGTTGTTGGTGTCGCGCGTCGCCTGCTTGGCCAGCTCCAGAAATTTGTCCCAGGTCCATTGCCCGCTGTTGTACAGTTCCTGCGGATCCGGCAGGCTGAGCTTCTTGAACAGGTCGCGGTTGTAGTACATCCCGACGATGGATACGCCCGTTTTCTGGAACGAATATTCGGTGCCGGCGATCGGCGGAAGCTTCATCAGATGCTTCTGCTCATTGTTGACGTCGCTCGTCGCGCTGGTGTAATCGCTGAGCGGCAGCAGCAGGCCCTGCTTGATCGGCGCGATCGCCCGCTTGAATTCCAGCACGACCGCGTCCGCCATCGGTTCGCCCGCGAGCACCGACGTCGTGAATTTGTCCATGTACTCCTCGAACGGAATATTCACCCATTCCAGCTTTACGTTGTATTTTTTCTCGACCTCGGCGATCTTCTCCAGCTGCGCTTTCTCGCCTGCCGTCTCGCCTTTCGGCTTGTCGTCCCACCAGGCGGCGAACTTGATGACGCGCCCGCCCAGGTCGACGGCCGGAGGTTCGGATTCGGATGCGCTCGGCGAACTGACAGCGCTTGCAGAACCGCTGGCGCTGGGCGGATTGTCCGACCCGGACGGGCCGCTCTCGGAGCCCTTGCCGCCGCCGCAAGCCGTCAAAACGAGCAGAAACGCGATGAGCAAAATTGAAAGTGCTTTCATTTTTCTCATTGCAAAACCTCCCATTTAGGATTGCCCTTGCTTTTTTCGGCGCCGGCGCCCCCGCACAGCGTGCTCCGGACCGACTGGCGTTGCCCAAATTCCCCCAAGAATCCGCTTGCAGCCGACTTTGTCAAAAACTTCATCACCACCGGTTCCGCAACATATGGATTCAATGCAAAACAATCATAACACTAACACAAAACAACGTCAATTTATTTTTTCTATTTTGCATCTCTTGACCAAATATTATATTTTTTTGTTTTTATTTTGTTATTTTTTGTTATGCAAATTTGCTTGACAATATAAAAACCCGCTCGAATGCGGGCTGTCTCCTCCGAGCGGGTATCCTGTCATGCCGTTGGCCGGAACGGACTACTGACCGGCAAGGGGGTGCGCATATGAATCGCGAATGATGACGTCTCCGTAAATCAGCTTTTTCTCAAACGCCGAGCCCGGGTTCAGGATGCGCCACATGAGCTGATCGACGGCGCGCATGCCGAGCAGTTCTTTGTCCATGTTGACCGTTCCGTAAATCGGATGCGTCGCGCAGGTGTTGTCGAAACCGGTAACGGCGCAATCCCGCGGCACTTCGATTTGCCGCTTGCGCAGCTCTTCGATCAGAAACTCCGCGTTGGTGTCGTTGGCGCACACATAAACTTCCGGCAGCTCGGCCGGCGTCCATTTGAGAAACAACCGGTAAATGTCGGCGGCATCCGGACCGATCAGCGCCGGGTCCTGATTCAGTTCGATCCCGTAGCTTTCCAGCGTCGTCCGGTAGGCCAGCCACCGATCGAAGAAGCTTTGCGCGTCCCCGATGTGGCCGACGAACTGAAACTTTCGGTAGCCTTTGCCGACCAGCTTGGTGACCAGCTCTTTCATGCAGCTGAAATTGTCGGTAAAGACGGTGTCGCAATGAAACGCCGGATCGCTGTGGTCGACCATGACGACGGGAATGTCCAGCCGCCCGATGTCCAGCAGAATGGAGGTGGAGACCGTTCCGACGGTGATGATCCCCTGGATCGCTTCCGGCTTGAGCAAGGCGAACACGCGGTCCTGGGTCGGCTCCGTCAGCGTCAGAATATCGAGTCCCTTCTGGCTCAGCCTTTTGGAGACGCCGTCGAACACCGGCCCCCAATAGACGGACTCCCTGTTCTGGTAGCGAATGTTCGGGAAAAGCACCACAATGGTGCCCGTCCAGTTCCGGTCGTCGGTATCCCGCAGTTCCGCGGCGGGCCGCTTCGGCTCGTTGTTTTTGAAATATCCGAGCTGTCCCGCCGTTTTCAGAATCAGTTCCCGCGTCTGCTCGCTGACCCCGCTCTTGCCGGACAACGCCCGCGACACCGCAAATTTGGAAACGCCCGCCATATCGGCGATATCCTGAATCGTCACTTTTCCTCTCAACTCTACCCCATCCATTCTTCGGCTCATGATTGGAATCGTCGGACTTCCCGCCGGACGAAGCCGGCCGTTTCCCGCTTGAAGGCGGTCAGCGCCGCCGCCCCGGCGTCCGCCTTCTTGCGGATTGGGACGCGATTTGCGCATGCGATCATCGGTCATTCCTCCCCCAGTTTGGCCGCCCGGTGAATATTCATGCGCCGAACACGCGCGGGACGTTCCGCGCTTCCGGCAGCGGCGGGCGGGAAGCGTCCGGTTCGAAACCGTCCGCGCGCTTCGCCCCTTCGCCGTTAGGCAAACTTCGGCCATCGCGCTTCGCGTTCTTCGCGCCGGCGCCTCTCGCAGGCGCACGTATACTTTTAATCATAACAAATTGTTAGCTTTTCGCAAATCAAAACTTTATTTTTATTTTGGCTGTTATGTTGTTGTTTGGATTCCCCCTAAATCGACATTGCCAAACGCTTGGATTCGCGAGTCATCCCCTTGCGCCGCGCAATAAAAAACCGGGCGGCTTCGGCAGCCAAAACCCGGTTGCTTCCTCCTATGATATTGCCTTTCGCGAGCCGGCCGGCCCGCCGTTCCCGCGCGCAAAGCCGCGCGCGCAATCATCGCCGCTCCTCCCCCCCGCGCTCTTCGGCGGCTTCCCCGAAATTGAGCTTGTCCGCCACCAGATACAGCGGCCTGCGCCGGGCCTCCTCGTAAATGCGGCCGATGTATTCGCCCAATACGCCCAACAGCGACAGCGTGATGCCGTGAAACAGCAGGCTGATGACGACCATCGACGTCCAGCCGGGCTGGGTCCTGTGCGTAAACAGGCGCAAATACAGCGCGACGAGCAAATAGACGAAGCCCGCCGCGGACATCAGGAAGCCGAGAATGCCGGCGATTTTCAGCGGACGGGTGGAGAACGACGTAATGGCGTCCACGGACAGGCGGATCATTTTGCGCAGCGGATATTTCGTCTCCCCGGCGTAGCGCTCTTCGCGCACGTAATCGATCGACGTCTGCCTGAATCCGGCCCAGCTCACCATGCCGCGGATGAACCGGCTCCGCTCGCGCATCCCGCCGAGCGCGTCGCACACTTTCCGATCCATCAGGCGGAAGTCCCCCGTATCGACCGGAATATCGACCGAAGTCATCGACCGAAGCAGGCGGTAGAACAAGGCGGCGGTCGCTTTCTTGAACCACGTCTCGCCTTTTCTGGCAATCCGCCGGCCGTACACGACGTCGTACCCTTCCCGCCATTTGGCGATCATCTGCGGGATCAGTTCCGGCGGGTCCTGCAGATCGGCGTCGATCAGCACGACGACGCGGCCCGACGAATGGTCCATGCCGGCGGTCACCGCGATCTGATGGCCGAAGTTGCGGGAAAACTCCACCATTTTCACCCGCGGGTCCTTCGCGCACAGCTTGCGCACGATTTCCGACGTCCGGTCCCGGCTGCCGTCGTTGACGAGAACGATCTCGTACGATTCCCCGGTTTGCGCGAGCGCGGCGGTCAGCCGCTCGTACGTCGCCTCGATCACTTCTTCTTCGTTATACATCGGCACGACCACCGATACAAATACGTTCAAGCCGTTGTCCCCCTCCTATGTCCGCGCGGTCCGCTCAGAAGCCCCAGCTCGGCAGCCAGCGCAGGGCGACGTTCATCCATTCCCGGCTGATCATCAGACCGACATAGACCGGGTAAAACCAAACGAACAGCACGGCCGCCGCCAAGACGACCGCGTAGGTTAGCCGGCGGCCGCCCGGCCAATGGCTCTCCGCATGCCGAAGCATCCAGACGATGCTGAGCAAGAGCAGCGGCACCATCGGAAAATAATGGTACAGGAACGTGATGCTGCGCGGAGCGACGATCCACGGCACGTAAAAGGACAAGTACATGACCGCGATCGTCAACACGATCCGGTCGCGCCGCCGCCACCCGATCCACCACGAGACCAGCATCGCGGCGAGTCCTCCCCACCAGACGACGGGGTTGCCGATCGCGGCGATGCTCTGCGCCATTCCTTTCGGCAAGTCTTTGCCGCCGTAGTACCAGACCGGCCGGGCCATGACCGGCCAGGTGTACCATTTGGACGAATAGGGATGCACTTCCTTGACGCCCTTGTGGTAATTGTACATGTTTTTCTGGTATTGCCACAGATCCTTCAGCCCGTCGTCCGCCTTCGTCGCCCGCTCGAACGGAATGTAGGAAGCCGCGTAGATGCCGGCCGGCACGACGATGAACAGCAGGACGGCGGCGAGCAGCGTCATCGCCAGCCGGCCGACGTAGCCGGGCTCGCCGTCCATGCGGTGCTCCTTCCACCGGCGGTACAGCGCGATGAAAAACAGCACCGCCAGCCCCGCTGCTCCATATAAGTAATTCCATTTGACCGCCGCCGCAAACCCGAGGAACAGCCCGCTCAGCAGCAAATAGCGGAAGCTTCGGCCGTACCCGCCGTTTCGCCATTCGGTCTCGCCGTACCGATGCATCGCGTAATACATCACAATCGTGAAGGTCACGCCGAAAATATCGACGTTGGCGAACCGCGACTGCACCAGGTGGAACCCTTCCAGCACAAGCAGCAGCGTCGCCAGAAAAGCGTAGCGCGTCCGCCGGAACATGCCGCGGGCCGCCAGGTAGAAGATCGGCACCATCGCCGTGCCGCAGACCGCCGCCATGAACCGCCACCCGTACGGGGTCATGCCGAACAGCTCGATCCCCCACGACAGCAGCCATTTCCCGAGCGGGGGATGCGTATTCTCGTACGGTTCGATCAAATGGATGAATTCATAGGCCGTCCGGCCGTGGTAGATTTCGTCAAAATACATGCTGTTGCGGTAATCCGGCCGGTAAGGGGCGTCCCCCTGCTCGTCGAACACCTGCGCGGGATCGCCCTCGGTGTCGGCGCTGTCCGGTCCGAACCCGCTGATTCCGGCAATCGGCAGCGGCGTCCGGCTGCTCTTGTCGAAAAAGGCCGCTTCGTACAGCCGATAGCCGACGCGCTCCGCGGTAAAACGGAAATACCGCGCGTCGACGGGCTTGTCCTCGTACATCCAGGTGAACACGCGGCCCGTCTTGTGCTCCACCTCGAGATAGGATGTCCACTTCTGCCCGTCGGCCGAATATTCGATCACGGTCTTGCCCACCGCGCCCGGCCCTTCGTACAGGTTGAGCCGGTCCACGTGCCGGACGGCGCCGAAATCGACCACGAAGCCGTCCCCGGAAGCCCCGGGCTTCCAGAACGTCTGGGGCGCCGAGCGATTGCCCAGATCGACAAAAGAAGTAATGCCGGCGAACAGCGTCAATAGCAGCATGAGCAGCCAGTCCGCCCCGTTCCAGCGCCGCTGCGCGCGATCGTCGCCGGAATGGGAGCCGATCCTGCTCCAGCCAATCGGCGAGCCGCCATTATCGTATCCGTTCATATCCGCCCCACTCTCTGCCCAGTCTGTCCCTATTGTAGACGAAAGCGGGACTTGCGGAAAGTCCTTTCCCCGGCAAAATGGCCATGGACCTGTCATCCCAAGTTGAGTTCTACATTGTTCAAAAGCGGGGGAGGTTAAAGAGAGATTGCGAATGGAGAAATATGGAGGCAGGACGGCGTTCCGGCATCCCGCCGCCGGCGTCGGTTTGACCGGACGCGATCCGGCCGCGGCGAGATGCCGAACGTTTCTCAGGTGCCAAATTACCCCTATTTCATCTCATGCTCGGGAAAATCCCCGATTTTGAAAGATTTCACGCGCAGTTTTGCACCTCATGACCCCATATGGCCGTTTTTTCGAAAAATCAAGTGCATTTGGGCACCTGGCCCCGTTTCTTCTTCGGGGACTCTCCCGTATTCAGGCCAGACACCACCGCAGGCATTGCCCCAGGACGCGCAGGAAAGCGGGATCCGTCAGCCCTTCGCGCCGGTGCGCCGGCGTCAGGCAGCACACTTTGCCCTGTCCGTGCCCGTGCCGCCAACCGGCGATCGACTCCCCGTCGACCGAGCTCGAGCGCAGGAACACGTCGGTATTCGCCTCGTCGCATTCGACGAAATAGTGCTCGTCGAGGAACGCGAACGCGCCGCCCGGCTCCTCCTCTCGGCCGGGGCCCGCGGCGGGCGCGTATCGCACCGTCTGATGCTCGCGCGGATGGTGCAGAAACCGGCCGCGCAGCATCCGCACGTACGCCGACGTTTCGGGATAGGAGGCCAGCCCCGAATGCCAGGCGAGCCACGCGCCCCCGCCCCGGACGTATTGCGCGATCCGCTCCGCCGCCGATTCGTCCATCCAGGTCCGCACGTCCGCATCCTGCGGGTTCAGGCGGTTCTCCTTGAACAGCACGACGGCGGCCGGAGCCTGCGCCAGCGCTTCCGCCAGCGCATCCGCCCCGATGAAGGCGAGCTCCGCCTCGCCGGCCAGCCCGGCCGCGGCATGCGCCGCCGTCAAAGCGCCCCGGGCGAGCGCCTCGTCGTGGTAATAATCGCCGACGAGCGCCACAATCTTTTTCATCGCTCCAACCCTCCTCGCGATCGGCCGCCTCAAAGCGGCATCGGCTTCCCGCGGAAATCGACGAACACCTGCTCCGTCTGCGGAACGACCCGCCTTTCGATCAGCGCGAGCAGCCCTTCCGCCGTCTCCGCCGGATCGCCCGGCGCCGCCGCGCCGCCCATGTCCGTCCGGATCCAGCCGGGATGGACGGCGTAGACGGCAACGTCGCGGTCTTTCAAATAGGCGCGAAGCTGCGCCGAGAAATAGTTCAGCGCCGCTTTGCTGAGCGCGTACGGATAATCGCCGCCGTACGCTCCCGCGTAGCTGCCGGCTTCCGACGAAATGTTGAGAAACGCCGGCTTCTCCGCGGCTTCCCGCAGCAGCGGCACGAAATGCTTCGCCACCCGCATCGGGCCGTACAGGTTCACCTGCATCGTCCGTTCCACGTCGCCGAAGTCCAGCTGCTCGATCGTCCGGTCGCGGGCCAGCAGCACGCCGGCGTTGTTGACGACGGCGTCGACCCGCCCGAACCGCTCCCGCACTTCCCGCGCGGCGGCGGCGACCGACGCTTCGTCGGCCACATCCAGCGCCAGCGGATGTATGCGGCCGGAGCCGCCACGCTCCAGCGCCCGCAGCGCTTCCGCCTGCGCTTCCGGCCGGCGCACGCCGGCCAGCACCGTATGCCCGGCCGCCGCGGCTTTCTCCGCCAGATGGCGCCCGAGTCCGCGGCCCGCGCCCGTAATCAGCACAATCATTCCGTTCCACCCGCCCCTTCGCCTTTTATGATCCGCTTACTCCTTCGCCTTCGGACCGGCTTAATCCTGCCTCGGACCCAATTCCTGCACGCCGAGCGTTACGCCCAGCCGGTCTTCCGATTCCACGTACGCGTAGCGGCCGGCGCCGTATTCGCCCTTGTGCGTCGTCGGCATGCCGAACTTCTCCAGCAGATCGAGATGCCGGTTGAAGCCGCCGACGGTAAACGCGATGAAATGGACGCCTTGCCCGTGCTTTTGCCTGAATTCGTTCCACGGACTCGGCTCGTCGTACGGCTCCAGCAGCTCGAGCGTGACCGGCCCCATCTGCAGATTGGCGAACTTCGTCCGCGTCGGGCGGTATTCGCCCCGGTACCACGTATAGTTGTCGTCCGTCGGCTCCGGCGCCGCGTCCGGATCCGGAACCTGAACGGCCGGCATCTCCATGCCGAACAGCTCGCAGAACGTCCGCGCGGTCCGCTCGAGGTCGTCGACGACCAGGCCGATTTTCACCAGGTTATTGTTGTCGATATGCTCCATCCGTCTCCGCTCCCAACGCGTTTTTTATTTGTCGTTTTCCAGCAATTCCACCAGCACTTTGAGCTGCGGGAACGTGTCCATATAGGCGTACCTGCCGCCGGTATACTCGCCTTTCTGCACGAGCGGCATCCCGTTCTTCTCCAGAAGCGCCACTTTGTCCTTCATCCCCTCAACCACGAACGCGATATGGTGCGGGCCTTCGCCGTGCTCGTCCAAATATTCGCGCCAGGTGCTCGGCTCCCGGTCCGGCTCGATCAGCTCGAGCTGCAGCGATCCCATGTTGATGAACGCCAGCTTGGCGCGGGCCGGCGTCGATTGCCCCCGGTACCGCGTCTGCGCGACGTCGGCGGTCTCGGTCCAGAACCACTTCGGCTTCTCGATGCCGAAGAAATCCGCGTACGCCTGCGAGACTTTCTCGATGTCGTTGACGAGAATGCCGATCTGCGTAATGACGTTCGTGCCCAGCAAATTTTTGTCCATTGCCATCTCTCCTGTTTCGTGAATTTATTCTTCTGATCCCCACCGCTTGGACAGGGAGAAAAGAATCAGCGTAAAGACGAGCGCCAGTACGAGCAGCACCCAGGCCATCGCGGACGCGTAGCCCATTTTCGAATATTGGAACGCATTCTGGTACAGGTAGAGCGAGTAGAACGTCGTCGCCCCGTCCGGCCCGCCCCCGGTAATGATGAACGGCTCGGCGAACGACTGGAACGTGCCGATGATGCCGGTGATGACGTTGAACACGATCGCCGGCTTCAGCATCGGCAGCGTGATATGGAACGTCTTGCGGATCGCGCCGGCGCCGTCGATCGACGCGGCTTCGTACAGCTGCTCGTTAATGCCCTGCAGCCCCGCGAGATAGATGATGATCATCTGGCCGGAGCCCCAGATGCCCATCAGGATGAACGACGGCTTGGACCAGGCCGGGCTCGAGAACCATCCCGGGCCTTCGATGCCGAACCACCGCAGCACCGTGTTGACGACGCCCGAATCCGGCTGCAGCACCCACACCCACAGAATGGACAGGATGACGAGCGGCACGAGCGTCGGCAGGAAGAAGACGACCCGGAAAAAGGACAGCCCCTTGATCCGCCGGTTGTTGAGCAGAATGGCGATGAACACCGTGACGACCGTAATGACCGACAGTCCGACGAAAATCATGTACAGCGTGTTGGACAGCACTTTGTAGAAGAAAGGGTCGTGCAGAAACATCTGTTTGTAATTGTCAAGTCCGACAAATACCGGATCGCTGATAATATTATATTCGGTCAGCGAGTAGTAGAAAGAGCTGAACAACGGATAAGCCGTAAAGCACAGAAAGCCGACGATCCAAGGGGAGATGAACAGGAGACCGGAAATCAGGTTTCGGCGTTCCATGCGCATTCTCATCGCGATCTCCTCCCCCTATCCTTTGATGCCCGAAAGCGCGATGCCCTGAATAAAATATTTCTGCAAGCAGCGCCTCGCCGAACCGCAGCGAAAGCGTTTTCTTTAAACGCGCGTTTATTCGCGGCGTTCCGAGTTTTGCGACGGAAACGGCCGGCGGAATCCGCCGGTTCCCACGGCCGCTTCTAGCCTCCGGCCGCAAGCCGCTTGCAGGAATCGCGCACGACCAGGGTCGTTTCGACCGTTTCGATCCGGAAAGGCTGGGGGCCGTTCTCGATCGCGCGGATCAGCGTTCGGGTCAGCTGCTCCATCATCCCGCCGAAATCGACGCGGATCGTCGTCAGCGCCGGTTGATGGCGCGCGCTCAGCGAATGATCGTCGAAACCGATCACCGAGATATCGTCGGGAACGCGGATGCCGTGCTCGTGAAAAGCCCGAATCGCGCCGAAAGCGACGCTGTCGTTGGCCGCGAAGAGGGCGGTCGGCCATTCCGCCGCATTCCGGATCAGGTGCTGCGCCGCCCGGTAGCCGCTTTCCTCGTTGAAATCGGCCATAACGATCCAGTCCTCGTTCAGGGGCAAGCCGTGCTTCCGCATCGCTCTCCGAAAGCCGTCGTATTTGGCGGGTCCCGCGTAACGCTTCATATCCCCGTTGATCGCGCCGATCCGGGTATGGCCCAGGCTTACCAAATAATCGACCGCCTTCTCCGCGCCGGCCTCGTTGTCGATGTTGAACACGATCCGGTTCGGCTCGGTCCGCCCGGCCAGGAAATGGTCGACGATCGCGATCAGAAAGCCGTCGGCGATCAGCTCCTCCACCAAAGGCTCGTGGTTGGCGGCGCCGATGAACACCCCGCCGTCCACCCGCTTTTGGTAGAAACACTCCTTGACGCTGCGCACCGCCTCCGCATCCTTCGTATCCCGGATAATGTGCGTAAGTACGTAGTAGCCTTTGGAGGAGGCGCTTTCAATGACGCTGGCGAGGAGCAGATTGGAAATAAAATCCCCCGACACCCGCCCGGTATCGATCATGAACAGGCCGATCGTTCGGGAACGCTTGCCGGCCAGCACCTGGGCGGACAGGTTCGGATAATAGTTGTACTGCTCGATCACTTTCATGACTTTCTCACGCGTCTTCGGCGGCACGTTGGCGTAGTTGTTGATGACCCGGCTGACCGTACTGCGCGACACGCCGGCCAGTCTGGCGATCTCTTCGCTATTGATTTCCAGCTTTTTCAACCTTGCGACGACTCCTCATGCGTAAATAAACGCGCGTTTATGAACCTCATGTTATCAGGCGCCCCTTTTCTTGTCAACTCTATATTTTAAGCGTTTTCTTCTCGCAGTTGGCGTTAAATCGGCACTCGATCGCCAAAATAGGCGTCAACAAGCGCCGCAGATCGTAAACACGCGTTTTTCAGCCTTGAAAAAGCGGCCCCCCCGGTTGATTCCGGGGAGACAAGCATGGATCCATGGGCTAGGGTACAATGCGGACGGCGCCGAAACGGCGCATCGTTTCGGCCAGGCGGTCCGCGTCGCCGCCTTCGGCGACGAGCAGATAGCGTCCGGCGCGGATTTCGGACGCGCAGGCGTCCGCGGCTTCTGCGGGAATGCCCATATCCGCCAAAATTCCGTCGTTGCCAACGTCGTCCGCGACGCCGGTCCAAGGACCGGCCGGGACGAAGACGGCGCCGGAGGTCGACAGCCCCGCATTCGGCATCGGAACGGCATAGGCGGTTCCCGCGTAGGGCCCGAACAAGGCCGCTAAATCTTCCGGAGCGTTCCCGTTCCATTCGTCCCGCTCGTCTCTTTCCCGCGTTTCCCGAACGCCGGCGACGCCTTCCAGCGGCGCTTCGCGGATGATGCCGAGCAGCGGCGCCGACTGCTCGTTCTTTACAATGACCCGCAGGCCGTCCGCGCCCGAACCTCCCCTTCGAAGCGCCCGAATGGCGTCGATCACCTGATGTTCCCGCTCGAAAACCCCGATTGTCGGCATGCTCTTCTCATCCTTTCGTGCAACCGCGCCGCATTGCCTGCAATTGCTTTCTGCGATTGCACGGATTCGCGCAACCGCACCGCGTCGCTCCGCAGCGCTGAATGCGGTCGCATGTCGCTTGTCCGGCGGTCGGCATCCGGGACAACCGGCATCGCTTCTCCGCCTTTACGCCAGTTTTCCCCAACCGCCCGCTTTCGAATCCGGCTCGGACTTGTTGAAGCGAATTCCTCCGTCCCCCGACAACCAGCGCAGACTTCCGCTCTCCCCCGGCCTCTCCGGCGGTCCCCGGATGCTTCGAGACCTTGCCGCAACAGGGATTGTCCAGCTTCCTTGTCCTTTAGAACCCTTGTATTTAAATCTTTTTTCCGTTACATTAGCGGTAGCGCGGCCGGACGGCATACGCACCGCTCGTCCGGCCTAAAGTCCCGAACCGGAACTAGGGATTTTCGCCGCAGACCCGATTCAACAAATCCATCATGCGTCCCGCCCGACGTCGCAATCCGACCAACGCCTTCCCTGACCCCGGGGAAGGCGTTGGCGCAGGTTTGTCCTATTTTCTCCCTTCTTCCCATCCCTCGTGCCAAAGCTTGCGCGATGACCGACAAACGAAACGGAGGTTGATCGGATCATGAAAGCACTTCTTCTCGCCGGCGGACTGGGCACCCGGCTTCGTCCGCTGACGGAGCATCTGCCGAAACCGATGGCGCTGGTGGGAAACCGGCCATGGCTGGAGCATCTGGTGCTGAACTACCGGGAACAAGGGATCCGGGAATTCGTCATCGCCGTCAAGCACTATCGCGAACGGATCCAATCCCGGCTCGGAGACGGCGCAAGGTTCGGTGTATCCATCCAATACGCCGTGGAGAAAGAACTGCTCGGCACCGCCGGAGCGATCAAAAACGCCGAGCCGCTGCTGGGCGAGCGGTTTCTGGTGGTGAACGCCGACATCATCCACCGGTTCGATTTTGCCGCCGCTTTGCGGTTTCACGAGTCCCGCCGCGGCCTGGCCACCCTGCTGCTGACGGAAGTCGAAGATCCGTCGCCATACGGGGTCGTTGAATGCGAGCCCGACGGCCGCATCCGCTCTTTCGTCGAGAAGCCGAAACGGGAGGAGGCGCCGTCCAACCGGATCAACGCGGGCGTCTACATCATGGAGCGGGAAGCGCTGAAGCATATTCCGGCCGGCCGGGTCGTATCGATTGAGAAAGAAACGTTCCCGCTCCTCGTGCGGAGCGAAAACGGCATTTACGGCTACCCGATCGACGGCTACTGGATGGATATGGGAACGACGGCCCGCTACCGCCAGCTGCACTGGGACGTCCTCGACCGCCGGTTCCCGCTGGCCCTCGGCGGCAAGGAAATCCGCGACCGGATCTGGATCGGCGAAGGCGTTCAGGTCGGCCAAGGCGTGCTGTTCATGCCTCCGGTCCTAATTGGGGACAATACAACGATCGGAGACCGCAGCATCGTCGGCCCTTACACCGTCGTCGGCGACAGCTGCCGAATCGGCAGCGGCGTCCGCATATCCCATACGATTTTGTGGGAACGGTGCAAAGTGCGCGGCGGCGCCCAGTTGCACCAATGCATTTTCGGATCGGGCATGCGCGTCGGTCCCCACATTTTGCACGAAGCGGTTTGCAACCGTACTTTGGAGGTGCGTGGATGAGCCAAAACCTGCCGCAAATCGCTTATGTAAGCACGTATGTGCCGAAACGGTGCGGACTGGCAACCTATACGAAGCATCTGCGGGACGCCGTGTCCAAAGCCAAAGGGCCGGCGGCGCCGGACCTCGTCGTGGCCATGTGCGACCCCGACGAAATCGGCCATTACCGCGACAGCTTCTTTCTCCCCTTGCTGAAGAACGACCGGGACGGCTACCGGGCCATGGCCGAGCGGATCAACCAAAGCGCCGCCGACGTCGTGTCGCTGCAGCACGAGTTCGGCATTTTCGGCGGGGATCAGGGAAGCTGGGTGCTCGATTTTTTGGAACATTTGACCAAACCGGTCGTGACCACGTTCCACACCGTTTTCGAGCACCCGACGCCCCCGTACGCGCCGGTGCAGGCGGAAATCGTCCGGCTGAGCGACCGGGTGCACGTGATGAACCGCAAAGCGATCGTCCATTTGCAGGATCAATTCCAAGTTCCGCCGGACAAAATCGAATGGATTCCCCACGGCGCGCCGGTTCCCGCCGCCGGTGACCGGCAGGCCATCCGCCGTCGGCTCGACTGGAAACAGCGCAAAGTGCTGTTTCAGTTCGGCCTGCTCAGCCGCAGCAAAGGAATCGAGCTGGTGCTCCGCGCGCTTGCCAAATCCGTGCAGGCGGTTCCGGAACTGCTGTACGTGATCGCCGGACAGACGCACCCGGAAGTGCTCAAATACGAAGGCGAAGCCTACCGCGAGGAGTTGAACGTGCTGATCCGGGAGCTCGGCCTCGGGCCCCATGTCCGGATGATCGACCGCTACGTGCCCGAAGAAGAACTCGTGTCGCTGTTGACCGCGGCGGATCTGTACGTGACGCCCTATCCGGGCATGCAGCAGATTACAAGCGGAACGCTTGCTTACGCCGCCGGTCTCGGCCGGCCGATTCTCAGCACCCCATACAGCTACGCCAAAGATTTGATGCAAGGGGAGGACGGACTGCTGCTGCCCTACGGCGATGTGGACGCCTGGAGCGCCAAGCTGATCGAATTGTTCACGTATCCCGGGCTGCTCGCCGAATGCGAACGGACGATGGCGGAGATCGGGCGCGGCATGCACTGGCCTCAGGTGGGGGAGCAGCATCTGCGAATGTTCGCGAAGACCGTCGCCCGCAAAAAGTGGGGGATGGTAGATGTGGTCTGAAGGGAGCCGCCCGCTCCGGCCCGTTCTGCCCTCGCTGGACCATTTGCGGCGCCTGACCGATGACACCGGCCTGCTCGAGCATGCGCTCGGACGCATTCCTCGGCGGCGGGAAGGCTACACGACCGATGACAACGCGCGCGCGCTCTGGACCGTCACGGAGCGGTACCGGCTGCTGTCGGATACCGGCGCTTTCCGGCAGGAATGCGATACGCTGCTGTCCCTCGCCGACATCTACCTGGCTTTTCTGCTGTGGAGCCAGCGAGAGGACGGCTGGTGGCACAACAACGTCGCCTATGACCGGACGTGGGAGGACGAGGAGCGGTCCCACGACTGCCAAGGCCGCGCCGTCTGGTCTTGCGCCGACGCCTGGGCCCGCCTGCCGGACACACGCGGGGAAACGGCGTATGTGATGCTGCAGAAGGCGATGCCCACGCTGGGGAGCATCGCCTCTCTGCGAGGGCGGGCTTACGCGATGGCCGCCTGCGCCCATCTGCTGGACGCGGCGGAGCAAGGCGCGGTAGCGCTGCCGGAAGGATGGGAAGGCGAATTCCGGCATCATCTGGCCCGGCTGGAGGAGATTCTGGCCGGGGCGTTCTACGATTTCTCCGAAGGCGATTGGCATTGGTTCGAGCCGGCGGTCACCTACGGCAACGGGATTATGCCGTGGGCGATGCTGCGGGCGTTCCGCGTCACCCGCTCACCCGAGACGCTGCGAATCGGCGTCGTCAGCCTATTGTTCCTGCAGCGCGTGATGACCGGCGAGGACGGGACGTTCCGGCCCGTCGGCAACGCCGGATGGTGCACGCGGGAACGCGTCAGCCAATGGGACCAGCAGCCGTTGGAGATGTTCAAGCTGGCGCTCGCGTTCGAGGAAGCCGCGCTGGCGCTGGAGACGGCCGGCACCGGACGGGACGGCGGCGTTTCCGAGCCGGCCGCGGTCGATTCTTCGGCCGGCTTGACGAGGCCGGCGGGGGCCGGCGGGCCGCTGAGCGGGGCGGCCGCCAATCTCCACGACGCGGCCGCGGGCGCCATTCCGGAGCCGGCCGAGTTTCGCCGCCGCCGCAACCGGTGCCTCGACTGGTTCTACGGCGCCAACGACCACCGTGCGATGATGGCCAATCCGCTCGACGGCAGCTGCTGCGACGGCTTGCAGGCGGAAGGACCCAACCTGAACTGCGGCGCGGAGGCGACGCTGTCCTATCTCATGACCGCCACGCTGTGCGCGAAAGGCGGCGCCGACTGATGCGGCCGCAGCTCTCCGGCAGCGGCGATTGACCCCCGGGAGCTGGCTCCCGGGGGTCGTCTCGTCACTTCCCAGCCAATGCGATCAACTTTTCGCCGGCGCCGAAACTTCGCGCGCCGCCCGCACGTCACAGCCGCCGCTCGCGCCGAAGCTGCCGCAGCGCTTCCGCGAAGTCGTCCGGCAGCGGCGCGCGGACGGCCAGCTTCTCCGTCGTCCACGGATGGTTCCACAGAAGCTGCTCCCCGTGCAGCGCCTGCCGCGACATCAGCCTCCGGGAGCCGCCGTACAAGCCGTCCCCGGCGAGCGGATGGCCGATGGACGACAGATGGACGCGGATCTGGTGCGTCCGCCCCGTTTCCAGCCGGAGCCGGACGAGCGTATGGTCGCCGAACCGCTCGACCACCTCGTACCGGGTCACGGCCGGATCGCCCGTCTCGCTCACCCGGCGGCGGGTCGAGTGGTGGCGGTCCTGTCCGATCGGCTTGTCGATTTTTCCTTTATCCTGGGCGACCACGCCTTCGGCCAAAGCGAGATAGACGCGCTCGATCTTCTTTTCCCGCATCGCCTTGTCCAACTGATAATGGGCAAACTCGTTTTTGGCATACAGAATCGGACCGGTCGTATCTTTGTCGATCCGGTGGATATGGCGGACGCGCAACTCCTGTCCCGTCATTTCGTAGTAGGCGGATACGGCATGGGCGAGCGTGCGGCGCTGGCCTTTCTCGCTCGGATGCACCTCGATGCCGGCCGGCTTGTTGACCACGAGCGCGAAGTCGTCTTCGTACAAAATATTGAGCTCCATCCAGTCCGGCGGGAAATCCCTTCTCTCCCTCGGGAACAGGCGGATTCGCAAGTACGACCCCTGCAGCAGTAAACCGCGGCTCTGCAGCAGCTTGGCCGCCAGCTTCGGCGGAAGCGGGACCCGCTTCAAAACCTGGTTCATCGGCGCTCCGACCAAGGCTTCCGGCAGCCGGATCTCCATCCATTCGTCCTTTCGGCGCCCCGGCTTCAGCACCGGAACCGACGCCGCCCGGGGCGCGGAACCGCCGCCGGAAGAACCGCCGGACCGCCGGACCGCGCGCACGGCGCCGACCGGCCGCGTCTCGGGCCTTCTGTCCCGGCCGGGGCCGCCCGATCTTTTGCTCACCTGAACCGCTCCTCCTCGGCGCAATGCCGTGTGCTCATGGGCACAATATACGTTTTTTGCCGGCCGCTTGTCAAATTGTTGGCTCCGAGAGTTCCGTACCCGAACGACGAATGTTGCGGAAATATTACGGAAATATTGATTTTTTCGTTTCGACGCCGTTTCGATCGCTTCAGGCAGTATTCTACAAATTAACACCGTATCCGTTTTTCATCTTTCATGGTAATTTGAGGATGAGGGCTGTCCCTCCATTTCGAACAAGGAGGCTGATCCATATGAATGTGCTGGAAGAAGAGCGTGCGCAAGAAGCCGGGAACCCGGGTTTCGAACCGGAGCCGGCGGAAGAGGCGGAGGAAGACGTCGCGGCAACGGATGTGATCGTATTGGAAGACGAGGCGGAAGAAACGGACGAACGCGTTGAACCGGATGAGGCCGAAGAGGCCGATGAAGATGAAGCGGGAGCCGCTTCGGAAGAGGAAGCCGAGGATGAGTCCGAAGTCGAAGGATGAAGCGCGCCATTCGGAGCCGGCCGCCTTCTAGCGAAAGCCGCGGCCGCGCGCATTGGGAGAGGGAGCGGCAGCGTCCCGCCGGTCCCCTCCTGGCGCAGTCCGTTACCGTCGTCCGCGCCACATCGCCAGCAGCGCCCATTTCCGCTCGTGCCTTCTCATATAGCGCGGCAGCGTCCGGAACACCTGGGCGCAATCCCGGAACGCCCGGCGGGCTTCTTCCGTTTTCCCCATTCGCCGGTAGAGCATCCCGAGGCGGTAATAGCCTTCGCACGAAGACGAGTGCAGTTCCGCGAACCGCTGCAAATAGCCCAGCGCTTTGCCGGGGTCCAGCTTGGCGTAAGCCTCGCCCAGGCGCAGCAGCGGCAGACCGTACTTCACGCGGGGACTGATGTTCAGCGCCCGCAGCATGTCCTTCTCCCCCGCTTCCAGCCGGCCGAGAGCCAGCTCGCACAATCCCCGGTTGCTCCAGTACTCGGCCGAATGCTCCATCTGGGCTTCGATGCCGTTCAGCAGCTTCAGCGCTTCCGCGTATTTTTTCCGTTCGATCGACAGGCGCGCGATTTCCATTTTGGCGGACACGTCGTGCGGATTCAGCTGCAGCTGCTTGCGCCATCTGGACAGCTCGCCGAGCCGGCGCATCGGCCGGATCAGGCTGGGCGTCAGGCCGACAAACCTTCTCTCCAGCAAGTACAGCACGACCAGAAGCACGACGATCGCCAAAAAGGGGTTCCCAAGCAGCCACCACAGCAATCCAAACAGGAAAAACTTCCCCAGCATCGCATCCCATCCTTGCTTGCTCCGATTTTACGATTCCCCGGGAAATGTCGAAACTTTATCCTTTCCGCGCCCCGCCGTAGCGGTCGGGCTTCAGGCCGCGGGTCGCCGGGGCTTGCAGCGGATCGTCCGGCCAGTGGTGCTTCGGATAGCGGCCTTTCAAATCTTTGCGGATGTCAAAATAAGTATTTCTCCAAAAATGAGCCAAATCCTTCGTCACCTGCACCGGGCGATTCGCGGGAGACAAAAGCCGCAGCGTCAACGGCACTTTCCCTCCGGCGATGCGGGGCGTGTCGGGCAGACCGAACAATTCCTGCAGCCGTACCGACAGCGCCGGATGGTCCGGGTCGCCGTAATCGATCCGCAGGCGGGACCCGCTGGGAACCGTCAGGTGGGTTGGAGCCATCGCTTCCAGCTCTTTTCTTTGCGGCCACGTCAGGGCGTCTTCCAGCGCGCGGGCGAGATCCAGCCGCTGCAGGTCCGCTTTGCTGCGCATCCCTTCCACGTGCGGCGCCAGCCATTGTTCCAGCTTCTGCAGCAGCGATTCGTCCGATCCGTCGGGGAAGGACGGATCGAGCCGATGCAGGAAGCGCATCCGCTGCTGCAGCTGGCGCGCTTGCTCCGTCCAGGGAAGCAGGGCGAGACCGCTCTCCCGGACGGCCTCAAGCAGCGCCTCCCGGATCCGATCCGGGTCCGGCTTCGCCACCGGGTTGTCCCGCAGCGTCAGGGCCCCCAGCGTCGTCCGGGATCGGGCTTGCACCGATTCGGTGCCGGCATCCCAGCGGACCACGGTTTCCGTCCGAATGAGCCCGGCCAGCTCCCGCTCCAGGTCGGCCAGCGCCACCGGCGCGGCCAGCCAAATGCGGCTGTCCGTTCCCCGGTCGTCAAGCTCCGCCGCCGCCAAATACGGCTCGCGGCCGAGCGGCTCCCCGTCGGGCAGATAGGCGCCCCGGCCGCCGCTGAGCAAATATTTGCCCGATTCCCGCCGCTGTCCGATCCGGTCGGGATATGCGAGCGCCAGCAGCAAGCCGCAGGCGTCCGCCGCGTTCGCGGCCGGGCCGTCCGAAGCCGTCCGGCCGCTGTCCGCCGCCGCATCCGAAAGCAACTGCCGCCACATCCGCGCCTCTTCCCGCATGAGGCGCCGCTGGCGCTCGCCGACGCCGGGAAGCGCCGCTTCCCCGCGCAGCGCGCGCAGCCGGAGGCGAATGTCGGCGTCCGGCGAAGACGCGGCCGCGCCTCGCAGCAGATCCCGCCCGCTCAGCAAGGCGGCCAGCTCGCAGGCCAGCTCGCCCAGCCCCAGCGGCGCCGCGCGCAGCATCATGTGGGCGAGCCGGGGATGGGCGCCGAGCTCGGCCATGCGGCGGCCGTGCGGCGTGACGCTTCCTTCGGCGGTCAGCGCCCCGAAGGCGGTCAAGAGCTCCCGGGCCTGCCGGTAAGCTGCCTGCGGCGGCGGATTGAGCCAGGCCAGCTCCTCCGGGCGGGAGACGCCCCATACCGCCAGCTCCAGCGCCAAGGAAGCGAGGTCCGACTCTTCGATTTCAGGCCGGTCCGCCGGCGCCAGCCGCCGGTTGTCCTCCTCCGCCCACAGCCGGTAGCAGACACCGGGCGCCACCCGTCCGGCCCTTCCCCGGCGCTGGTCGGCCGAAGCGAGCGATACGGGCACCGTCTCCAGGCGCGTCATCCCGGTTCGCGGCGAGAAACGGGGTACCCGCGACAGCCCGCCGTCCACGACGATGCGGACGCCTTCCACCGTCAGGCTCGTTTCCGCCACGGACGTGGACAGCACCACTTTGCGCCGTCCCGGCGGGCTGGGCCGCAGCGCCCGGTCCTGCTCCTCCGCCGGCAGGCTGCCGTGCAGCGCGGCGATCTCCGTCGTCCCGCCGGACAACGCTTCGGCAAGCCGGGCTTGCGTTCGGCGAATCTCCGCCGCGCCCGGCAGAAAGACGAGCGCGTCGCCGTCCGGCTGCTCGCGAAGCGCCTGCACGACGACGCGGGCGACCGCCGACTCCAGCGGCTCGTCTGCGGCGCGGGGCGCATAGCGGGTGTCGACCGGATAGACGCGGCCGCGGCTCTCGATGACCGGGGCGCCGCCGAGCAGATCGGCGACCGGCCGGGCCTCCAGCGTGGCGGACATGACCAGAAGGCGCAAGTCTTCCCGGAACAGGGAACGCGAATGCAGGCACAGCGCCAGACCGAGATCGGCCTGCAGGCTCCGTTCGTGGAACTCGTCGAAAATCACCAGGCCGACGTCTTCCAGCGCCGGGTCCTGCTGCAGCATGCGGGTCAGCACGCCTTCCGTGACGACTTCGACGCGGGTGCGCGGTCCGACCTTCGTGTCCAGCCGGACGCGATAACCGACCGTCTCGCCGACGGCTTCGCCCAGGGAGGCCGCCATGAAGCGCGCCGCGCTGCGCGCGGCCAATCGCCGCGGCTCCAGCAGGACGATTTTGCGTCCGTCCGCGAGCCACGGCTCGTTCAGCAGCGTCAGCGGGACGCGCGTCGTCTTGCCGGCGCCGGGCGCGGCGACCAGCACCGCGCTGCCGGTTCCGCGCAGCGCTTCCTTCAGCGCGGGAATCGTCTCATCGACCGGCATCGGCGGCATATTCGGCACGCGATTTTCTTCCTGTCGAGGCATTTTCCATTCGACTCCATCGCTTGTGAATCTACGTTAACAGCTTAACACGTTCACGCCCTCCTGTCTGCCCGCTCTGCCGAACCGACCGGTTGAACCGCCTTGTCAAACTGCCTTGTCGAATCGTCCCGCGATCCAACCCGTTCCGAACGCTCGCCCGGCGCCAAATCCGCTAATCCGCTGTGCATGGGATTCGCCGGCGTTCCTGAACGGCGGGGATACCGTCAGAAGGACGGAAAAGGCAGCTTCATCCTCGTCCCGACGCCCGGGCCGGAAGCGGGTTTGAACATCTGACGCGCACTTTTTATAACTTTTTATAGTGACTTGATTTTTTTAATTTAATTTAATATGATAATTGCTGTTCGGCTTGCCGCACAGCTGAACCCAAAATCGGGCAACCAGGAGGAGGAAACCTACATGCCAACCCCGAATTTAAAAATCGGGATCATCGTCGGAAGCACGCGTGAAGGTCGCGTCAGTCCGCAAGTCGCCGAGTGGGTCAAAGGAATTGCCGACAAACGCGGGGACGCGGAATACGAGATCGTCGACATTGCGGATTACAAGCTTCCGCTTCTGGGAGAGGCCGACGCTTCGGAACAGGCTGCCGCCTGGAACGCCAAGATTGCCAGTCTGGACGGGTTTGTCTTTATCGTTCAGGAGTACAATCACAGCATAACGGCCGCGCTGAAAAACGCGCTCGATTATGCCCGCGAAGCATGGAACAACAAGGCGGCCGGCATCGTCAGCTACGGTTCTGTCGGCGGCGCCCGCGCAGCCGAGCATTTGCGCGGAATTCTGGGAGAACTGTCGGTGGCGGACGTCCGCGTGCACCCGGCCTTGTCGCTCTTCACGGATTTCGAGAACTTCACCGTATTCAAGCCGGCCGAACTTCATCTCGCCAACGTAAACGGAATGCTGGATCAAGTCGTCGCCTGGAGCGGCGCATTGAAACCGTTGCGCGAAAACAAAGCTTGACCGAAATACGAAAGCATCGACGGCAAAACCGCTGGCCCAATCCGCCAGCGGTTTTGCCGCGTTGCGGGGCCGCCGGCCGGCAAATGCCTCGCTGCGCGCGATTCTGTATAATAGGGACTGTATCAGGCTGACAAAGGAGGCGCCGCCCATGAGAACGTTGGTCAGTTTGCTGGATTTCTCTCCGGAACAGGAGCGCAAAATCGTGGAAGCGGCTCCCGGCTGGCGGATCGTCAGCGGGAAGGGCGACACGCTGGACCGCAGCTGGCTGCGGGAAGCCGAGGTGCTGTGCGGATGGTCGTCCGCCGTCGCCGATGAAGTGCTGCGCCCCGGCACGAAGCTGAAATGGATTCAGGCCGGGTCGGCCGGCGTCGATTATTTTCCGATGGACGAACTGGCGCGCTACGGCATTCGGCTGACCGACGCCCGCGGCGTTCATCGGACGTGCGTGATGGAGACGGTGTTCGCGCTGCTCCTCGCGCTCACCCGGAATTTGCACGAGTCGATCCGCAACCAGGGGAAAAGGAGATGGGCCCGGGCTGCCGGCGTTTACTCCGAACTGAGAGGCCGGACGATGGGCATTATCGGCGCGGGGGAAATCGGCAGCGAGACCGCCCGCATCGCGCAGGCGTTCGGGATGCGGACCGTCGGCATCCGGCGCTCCGGCAAGCCGGCCCCGCATTTCGACGAAATTTACGACGGCGCCCATGCGCTGGACGTGCTGGCGATGAGCGATGTCGTCGTCAATATTTTGCCCGGAACGGACGAAACCCGCCACTGGTTCAACCGCGCCAGGCTGGCCGCGATGAAGCCTTCCGCGCTGTTTCTGAACGTGGGGCGCGGGATGACCGTGGACACGTCCGCTCTCGTCGAAGCCCTCCGCGAAGGACGCCTGGCCGGCGCCGGCCTGGACGTCTTCGAAGAAGAGCCGCTGCCGGACGATCATCCGCTGTGGAAGTTCGACAACGTCATCGTTACGCCCCACATCGGCGGCATTACGGCATCGTTCAAGGAGCGGATCGCCGATCTGCTGGCCGAAAATTTGTCCGCCTACGCCAAAACCGGAAAGCCGAAGCTCAACGAGGTCGATTACCGGCTGCGCTATTAGCCGTCTATGCGGAACCTCGCGATGCCGGCCCGCAGCAGCTCGGCTTCGCGGCTCAGCATGGCCGCCGCCGCGATCATCTCCCGGGCCGCGGCGTGCTGCTCCTCGGTGCGGGCGGCGACGTCCCGCGCTCCCGCCGCCGTCTGCTCCGTCACCTCGCGGATGGCGTTCATCGCCGTGGCCGTTTCCCGGCTTAGCGCGGACAGCTCCTCGGTGCGGCGGGCCATTTCCGCGAGCTGCTCGGCGACCTCCGTAACCGCGTCCTCGATTCGCGCGAATGAACCGTCCGCCTCCCGGACGACCTCCAGCCCTTCCGACGCCCGGCGGTTGCCTTCCACCGTGAAGCCGGCCGCCTCCGCCATCCCGGCGCGAACGGCTTGCGTCAAACTGCCGATCTCCCCGGCGGCGCGCGCCGTAAAGGAGGAGCTTGCGTACCTCTGCGGCGACGACCGCGAATCCTTGGCCGTGAGCGCCCGCCCTCGCCGCTTCGATCGACGCATTGAGCGCGAGCAGGCTGGTCTGCCGGGCGATGGACGCGATCGTGTCCGCCGCCTTGTCGATCTGCCCCGTGCTCGCGCTGAGACGTTCCATGGCCGCGGTCATCCGGTTCATGCCGTCGCGAACCGCCTCCATCTGCTTCACCGCCCGTCCGACCGCCGTTTTCCCTTCCGCCGCCGCTTCGCGGGCTGCGAGCGACAGCCGGTGCACCGCATTCGCGGCCGTTTCGATGCCGCCGGCCGCCGCGGCGGTGTCGCCGATGCGGCGCATGCCCTCGCCGACGCTGGCGGTCTGCGTCTCCGATCCGGACGACACCTGCCGCATGACGGCGGCGATCTGCCCGGACCCGTCGCCGATCTTGCCGCTGCTGCCGCGAAGCCGCTCGGCCGCTTCCGCCACCCGGGCCGCACCGGCTCCGGCCCCGCGGATAATCTCCCGCAGGCCGGCTTTCATTTCATGGAACGCCGCGGCCAGCTTGCCGAGCTCGTCCTTGCCGCGCACGGCCACTTCCGGCCCGGTCAAGTCGCCGGCGGCGATGCGTTCCGCCTCCGCGGCGAGCAGGCGAACCGGCCGGACGAACAGGAGGGACAGCAGCCACCCGACGCCGACCGCCAAGAGCAGCGCCGCCGCGCTGACGCCGGCCAGCGACCAGACGGCGAGGCCTGCCCGCCTGCGGTTGTCGGCGATCCCTTGCTCCCGGAAGCCGTCCCCCAGCGCCTGAATCGAACCGGCCGCCCGGACGAGCGCGTCCGAAGTCGGCACCGCCCACATCGACGCTTCGGCGCGGGCCAGCTCCGGCTTGCCCTGGTGCACGTAATCCTTCACTTTGCCGACCAGGCGGACGAACGTTTCGTGGGACTCCCGCAGCTTCTGCGCTTCTTCGGCGACTCCGGCGACGGACGACTTCTCCAAAGCGGCGATGCCGCGATTGAGCTCCCCGCCGGCGTCGTCCATCTCCTGTTCCAGTCCCGGTCCCGGCTCGAGCAAATAGCGGAACAGCAGCCCGTTCAGCCGCTCGGTCTGCGTCCGGATGGCGGACAGCCCGTCTTCCAGCGCGGCTTGTCTGGCCACCATCTCCTGATAGGACGCATGAATGCGCTGCAGCAACAGATAAGACCATCCGCTGGTGAATACGACGATGAAGGCAACGGCCACAAAAGCGCCGATCAGCTTGCGAACCATGCCCGATCTCTTCCTTCCTTCGAAAACGCTGTCATTCGCCGGCAAAAGAAACGGCTGCCGTCTTCCCGGGCAGCGCCGTTTCCGGTTACCTTCGCGCCAAATATTTGCGAATGTCGAACGAGACGGCCACGACGATGATCAAGCCTTTAATGATGAGCTGCCAGTACGGATTGACGCCGATAAACGTGAGGCCGTAGTTGATGACGCCGAATATGAGCACCCCGGCCAGCACGCCCGGCACCGTGCCGATTCCGCCGGAAGTCGACACCCCGCCGACGACGCAGGCCGCGATGGCGTCCAGTTCGTACATGTTGCCGTAGTTGTTGGAAGCGCCGCCGGTCTTGGCCGATTCGAGCACGCCCGCCAGCCCGTAAAGCGCGCCGGCGATGCCGTAGATGCAGATCAGGTTGCTTCCGACGGAGATGCCCGACACGTGCGCCGCCTGAACGTTCCCGCCGATCGCGTACATGTTTTTGCCGAGCCGGGTTTTGTTGAACACGACCCAGACCAGCGCCGAGATGGCGATCGCGATGATCACCAGATAGGGAACGGAGTACGGTCCGTGGCCGACGGCCCCGGTGCCGATATTGGTGAAGTCCGAGCGCAGTCCGCCGATCGGTTGCGATTCGTTCGGCTTCATGTCGAAATAGATGGAGTTGATTCCGTAGACCGCGACCATGGTGCCGAGCGTCGCGATAAAGGGCGGCACCTTGAACCTGGCCACGATCAGCCCGTTGATGAGCCCGATGATCAGCCCCGCCGCCACCGCCAGCAAGATCGGCAGCCAAAGCGGCAAATGCGGCAAATCCGGGAAAAACCGGCGGGCGTAGTTCTCCATCTGCAGCATCGACGCCGACACGACCGCAGTCAGGCCGACGACGCGGCCGGCCGACAGGTCGACGCCGCCGGTAATGAGCACAAAGGCGGCGCCGAGCGCGATGATCGCCCGGGTCGAATTTTGCAGCAAAATGTTGCGCAGCGTTTCGATCGACAGAAAGTGCGGATCCCATACGGAAATGCCGGCGACCAGCGCGACGAGCACGATGTAGATGGCGTACTGCGTCGCGAAATCCCCGACTTTGCGGGCGCTGTTCATGATGGCGTTCCCTCCTAGGCCGAATGCTGGGCGGCCAGCCGCATAATCTCTTCTTCCGTCGCCCGCTTGCCGTCGACGATCCCGGTGGCGCGGCCTTCGCACATGACCAGGATGCGGTCGGACATGCCGAGCAGCTCCGGCATTTCGGACGAGATCATGATGATGCTTTTGCCTTGTTTGGCCAGTTCGGCGATGATCGTGTAAATTTCGTATTTGGCGCCGACGTCGATGCCGCGCGTCGGTTCGTCGAGCAGCAGAATGTCCGGCTCGGTCATCAGCCACCGGGCCAGCAGCACCTTCTGCTGGTTGCCGCCGGACAGGTTCCGGATCAGCGTCCGGACGGACGGCGTCTTCACGGCCAGGCGGGCGATGCTGCGCTCCGTCTCCGCCCGCCGCTTGCCCTCGTCGATCAGCAGGTAGGGCTTCTCGAACTTGCGCAGGCTGGCCACCACCGTGTTCTCCAGCACCGACAGCACCGGGAAAATGCCGGTCGCCCGGCGCTCTTCGGTCAGCAGCGCCATGCCGTTCTTAATCGCGTCCTGCGGGCGGCGGATGTTGACCGGCCTGCCCCGCAGCACGATCCGCCCGGAAGCGACGGACCGCAGCCCGAACAGCGCCTCGATCAGCTCGGTCCGCTGCGAGCCGACCAGCCCGCCGACGCCGAGCACTTCGCCGCGGCGAAGCTCGAACGACACGTCGCGGAACGAACTTGCAACCGGGGACGTCAGGTTCTCCACCTTGAGCACGACGTCGCCGGGAACGCCCGTCCGCTCCGGAAAGCGCTGGGTCAGCTCGCGGCCGACCATGCGGGAGATGATGAGGTCGGTCGTCAGCTCCGCCGCCGGCCAGGTGCCGATTCGCCGGCCGTCCCTCATGATCGTGACTTCGTCGGCAATGCGCAGAATTTCTTCCATTTTGTGCGAAATGTAAATGATCGCCACGCCGCGCTTTTTCAAATCGCCGATGATCCGGAACAGCTGCTCGACTTCGTTGCCGGTCAGGGACGAGGTCGGTTCGTCCATTACGATCACTTTCGAATGGAAGGAAACCGCCTTGGCGATTTCGACCAGCTGAATTTTGGAAACCGACAGCGAGCCGATCGGCCGGTCGGGCGCAATGTCCATGTCCAACTCGTCGAACAGCCGCTTCGTGTCCCGGTACATCCGGCGATGATCGACCCAACGAAGCGGTCCGTAGCCGCGCGTCGGAAAACGGCCGAGCCAGATGTTCTCCATCACGCTTCGGCGCGGCACCGGGTGCAGTTCCTGGTGAATCATCGAGATGCCGAGCTGCAGCGCGTCCCGGGAACCGGCGATGTCGGCCTTGCGCCCTTCGATGCGGATCTCCCCGCTGTCCGGACGGTAGATGCCGAACAGACATTTCATCAGCGTCGATTTGCCCGCCCCGTTCTCCCCCATCAGCGCGTGCACCGTTCCCGCGCGCACGTTCAGCGTCACTTCGTCCAGCGCCTGCACGCCGGGAAACGCTTTGGAGATGCGGTCCATCTCCAGCAAGCAAGCCGTGTCCGCCATATTGGCCGCCTCCTCGGTCCGGTCCAAAAGAGGAGGGCAAGCAAGCGGGGAAGCGAAGCCGGCCGCTGTCGCTTCCCCGCCGTCATGCCGCCATGTTCGGCAAGTTTGGACCGTTTTTTACTTCGCGTCGTTGATGTTGTCCTTCGTAATCTTTTTGTACGGAATCCACACGTATTTGCCGTCCGTGATCTCGTAGCCGGAATTGTCTTTGTTCGGCGTCTGGCCTTGCGCCAGCGCGTAGGCCAGATTGAACGTCGCCGCCCCCTGGTTCTTCGCGTCGTTGAGCACCGTGCCGAGCAGCGTGCCGTCGGTCAGCGCCTGCAGCGCCGGAGCGGTGGCGTCGACGCCGACGACCGGCATGAACTTGCCGTCCTTGAAGTAGCCGGCCGCCTTCAGCGCTTCGATCGCGCCGAGCGCCATGTCGTCGTTGTTGGCGAGGACGGCTTCGATCTTGTCGCCGTGCGCCGCCAGGAACGCCGCCATTTTCTCCTGCCCTTTGACCCGGTCCCACATCGCGGTGTCTTCCGCCAGCTTCTCCACTTTGATGCCGGCGTCTTCGATCGCCTGGATCGAGAATTTCGTCCGCAGCTCGGCGTCCTGATGGCCCGGCTCGCCTTTCAGCATGACGTACTGGAGCACGCCGTCCTTGTTTTTGTCCATCTCGGGATGCGCCTTCCAGTAATCGACGAGCAGCTCGCCTTCCATCGTGCCGGACTGCTCCGCCTTGGCGCCGACGTAATACACTTTGTCCCACTTCTGCATGTCGTCCGCCAGCGGCTCGCGGTTCAGGAAGACGACCGGAATGCCCGCGCTCTTCGCCTTGTCGATGATGACGCCCGCCGCCGTCCGGTCGACCGGGTTGATCGCCATCGCGTCGTATTTCTTCGAGATGAACAGGTCCACCTTGTCGTTCTGCGTCGGCTGCGAGTTCTGGCTGTCGACGATGTCGACTTTCGCCTTGTCGCCCGCCGCGTCGGTGATCGCGTTGCGCACGCCGGTCATGAACGTGTCGTCGAACTTGTAGATGGCGACGCCGATCGTTTTCTCCCCGCCGGATGCGCTCCCTCCGGATGCGCCTCCGCCGGACGAGCCCCCGCCGCCGTCCGCGCTTTCATTCTTGTTGCCGCCGCATGCCGCGAGCAGCAGCGACAGCATCGCACAGACGACCAGGAGCGGAATCCATTTTCTGTTCATGGACAGATGACCTCCTCGTTTCTTGGCAGCGTTTGCTTACGAGATGATTATGGAGAAAACGGCAGCGCCTGCGAATCGAAAATTCTCCTGTTTTCTATCAAAATTCTGCTGTCGTTCATTGGATGAACGGGAACAACAGCTTCTGGTTGTCCAGCCAGAACATGTTTTCGGCGTCGATCACCTTCGTGCCGGTGTCGATCCGCGCGGGCACTTTGCCGTGCTCGATCGCCTGCACCGCCGTCTTGACGCCCAAATAGCCCATGTTGAACGGATTCTGCACGAGCGTCGCCTGGATGACGCCTTCCTGCAGCCATTCCAGTTCGGCCTGCGTATTCTCGAACGCGACGATCTTGACGGCGTCCGCGCGCCCCGCCCGCTTGACTTCCTCGGCGGCGCCGGCCGCCGCCGCGGCGTTCAGCGCCAGGATGCCGCCGGCGGCGGGGTACTGGTCGAGCAGCGCGCGCGTCTGCCGGCCGCACAGCTCCGGCCCCGACCCGCAATACGCCGCGCCCGCCACCCACATGGCGGGATCGCTCCGCAGCTCGTCGCGGATGCCTTTCTCCCGCAGCTCCGAGTTGCGCGCCCCCCGGTACGAGCTGACGATCAGAACGTCGCCTTTCCCTTTCGTCAGCTCCCGGATTTTGCGGGCGGCAATCCGCCCGGCCTCGTAGTTGTCGATGCCGATGAAGCTGCGCACCGCGTCCGAGTCGACTTCCGAGTCGATCGTGACGACCGGCACGCCTTTGCGCGCGGCCTGCCCGACCGCGTCCGCCAGCGCTTTGTAGTCGCTGGCGGCCAGCACGAGGCCGTCCATGCCGTAGGCCAAATATTTGCGCACCAGCGCGATTTGCCCCGCGACGTCGCCTTCGTCGGCCGGCCCGTCGAAGACGAGGTTGACGTCCCACTCGCGGGCCGCCGCTTCGGCGCCCATCTTGATCGTGTTCCAGTAATCGCCCGAACCGCTCTTGGCGATAAGGACGATTTTCCGCTGCGCGTCCGCCGGCGGGTTCAGCTCGACCGGGCGGCGGGCGCACTGCGTCAGCAGCGCGAGGCACAGCGCGGCGAGCAATCCGCCGCGAAGCAGCGGCATGAGGCGGCTCAGGCGGCTTGCGGGGCTCATTCCTCTCCCTCCTTCTCCAGGCGGGGAAGCCACAGCGTGACGGTCGTGCCCTCTTCCCGCTCGCTGTCGATCCGCAGGCCGTAAGCTTCGCCGAAATTGAGCCGGATCCGCTCGTGCACGTTGCGGAGGCCGATCCCGACCGCGACCTCCGGTTTCGGCCCGCCTTCCAGCAGCCGGGCGGCTTGCTCCCGCGGCATGCCGACCCCGTTGTCCTCCACCTGCAGCCTCAGCTTTCCGTCCGCCAGGGCCGCGCGGATAACGATGCTTCCCGCGTCCGCGCTCGGCTCGATGCCGTGATAGACGGCGTTCTCGACGATCGGCTGCAGGATGAGCTTCAGCGTCATGAGCGGCAGCGCCTCCTCCTGCACCTCGAAGGCGAATTCGAACTTGTTTTTGTAGCGGATTTTCTGGATGATCAAATAGTTGCGGACGTGCTCGAGCTCATCTTCGAGCGGGATGAAGTGCTTGCCTTTGGACAGGCTGATGCGGAAAAATTTCGACAGCGACGTGATCATCGTGATGGCGTCGTCGTTGCGGCCGGCGCCGACCATCCGCACGACGGAGTTCAGCGTGTTGTACAGAAAATGCGGGTGAATCTGCGACTGCAGCACTTCCAGCTCGGTGCGCCGCTTCGACTCCTGCTCGCGGATGATCTGGTTCATCAGCTCGCGGATCCGCGTCACCATCAGGTTGAACCGCCGGGACAGCCGGCCGGCCTCGTCGTCGCGGCGGACCGGGATATAGATATCGAAGTTGCCGCGCTCGACCTGCTGCATCGACTTCTCCAGCCGCTGGATCGGCCGCGAGATCTGGACCGACAGAAACAGCGTGATCGCCACGGCGATGGCCGCCACGCCGAGCAGCGAATAGACGACGAACGCGCTGATCTCTTTGCGGGTCGTCATGATTTCGTCCATATAGGAGACGCCGACGATTTTCCAGCCGACATTGCGCACCGTCTGGATCGACACGAGCCGGCTCGCGCCGTTCGATTCGTCCTTGTAGCTCCAATGCGTGTATTTGAGCGCCTGCTCGACGTTCTCGTACTTCAGCCCGGCATAGATGAGCTGCTGCTGCGGATGGTAGATGATGTTGCCGGCGGAATCGTCGATGATGTAGGCGTAGCCTTTCTGCCCGAGCCGAACGCCGCCGATCAGATCGTCGATCATTTTGAAATTGACGTCGACGAGCAGCACTGCGTTCAGCGTCCGCCCGTTCATCCGCACCTGAATGCCTTTGCTCATGGAGACGACCCAGCGGTACGGCCCTTTGAACAGGTTCTGGACGTGCGGCACGGCGATGCTGAGATGGTTCGGGTTCTCGACCGCCGAGCGGAACCAGCTCTGCGTCGTCAGATGGGTGTTGGCGCGCATGTCGGTCTGCGGGTAGGAGGTGATTCGCTGCCCTTCGAACGTGAACAGGGCGATCGTCACCAAATCTTCGCGCGTATGGAAAATGGTGTCGAACTGCCCGAGCAGCTCCGGTCCGGCGAGATCTTCGCTTTTCTGGATCTGGCTCTCCACTCCGGAGAAGGCGGCGGTGATGCTGCGGATGTAGTATTCGAGGCTGGTGGCGACCCGGTCGATCACCTGCTCGTTGCCGATCGAGGTGTTTTTCTCGGCGGTTTCGTTGAATTTGGTGTACAGCACGACGCCGACCAGCGTGACGACGAGCACGGTCATCGCAGTGAAGGAGACCGCGATCGTCAGCTGGATGCTCGTAAAGCGGAAGCGGCGCAGCGACCATCGGCTCACACGATCTCCCCCCTGGCGCGCAGGCGGTAGTCTTTCGGCGACAGCCCGACGTGCTTTTTGAAGCTGAAGCTGAAATAGTTCGGATCGGCATACCCGACCTTCTCGGCGATTTCGAACGCTTTCAAATCCGTCGATAGCAGCAGCTCTTTCGCCGCTTCCATCCGCACGTTCTGCAGATACTGGACGTAGGTCGCGTTCGTCTCCCGTTTGAACAGGGCGCTGAAGTATCCGGGGCTGATGTGAAGATGGCGGCACACTTTGGCCGTGCTGAGCTCGCTGTCCATGTAATGCTCCATCGTAAACCGGCGGGCTTCCTCGACGAGCGCGTGGCCGGACGCTTGCCGGTCTTCCGAGATCCGGCTCATCAGGCGGCCGCAGGCGTCCAGGTACCAGCGCTTCGCCTCCCGCAAATCCGTAAACCGCGCCAGCTCCGTTAGCGGGCTGCCGCTGCCGCCGAACAGGCCGCCCGTCTCCTGGCCCGTCTCCTGCGCCGCCTTCAGCAGCGTCGCCGCCAGCTGCATCATCCACAGCTGAACATCGCGGTAGTCCGCCGCGCGGGACGCGCGCAAGGGCGCGTCGAACAGCCGCTCGACGATTTCCGCCATTTCTTCGGGCGTGCCGACTTTCAGGCAGCGGATGAGCGCCTGCTCCTGCAGCGGATCGTAGCGGATCGGAGCAGGGGAACGGCGCTCCACGTCCTCGATCGCGACGACGCGGTTTCCGCCGACGACCGGGCGGTAGTCGAGCGCGGCCAGCGCGTCGTCGTAGCTGAATTTGAGATCGGACAGCGTCTCCGTGACGGTGCCGACGCCGACGGTGACGGTCATTTTCAAATACTTCTCTACGCTCCGGCGGATTTCTTCCATGGCCGCGAGCGTGCCCAGGCGGAACGCGTCCGGCTCCGCGCGGGCAGCGACGGACAGGACGACGACCCCTTCGTTCATTTGGAAAACGCAGCCTTGGCCGCGCCCGGCCGCGATCTCCTCGGCGATGTTCCGGACCGCGAACAGCGACAGCTCCTTGTCCTCGGCAGGCCCGCCGCCCGGATCGGCCTGCAGCACGGAGACGGAATAAAGCGCCCCTTCCAGGTTCAGGCCGTAGCCGGCCGCCTTCTCGCGAATCTCCCGCTCCGGCAGCTTGCGGGTCATGAGCGATCCGAGAAACGACTCGCGCAGCACCGGCAGGCTTTTGCGGTAATGCTCGCGCAAGAGCGCCACGTTCTCCTTCTGCGCGATCTCCTCGTCCAGCTTCGCCTTCACTTTGTGAAGCGCTTGCATAAACTCCCGCGACGAGAACGGCTTCAGCACGAACTCTTCGACGCCGAGCCGGATCGCTTTGCGCGCGTACTCGAACTCGTCGAAGCCGGTCAAAATGATGATTTTCGCGGACGGATGCTCGGCGCGTATCCGCTCCGACAGCTGCAAGCCGTCCATGAACGGCATGCGGATGTCGGTCACGACGACGTCGGGCGACCACCGCTCCGCCTGCTCGAGCGCTTCGCGCCCGTTCTCGGCCCGACCTGCGACCTCGAAGCCGCAGCCGGCCCAGTCGATCTCCTGATACACCCCTTCGCGCACATCCGCCTCGTCGTCCACCAGAATGAGCTTGTACATGCGTCTTTTTGCCCCCTTTCCGACATTCGGCATGCAAAATTTCCGACATTTCAACCGTATTCTACATTTTTCCAAAAAGACCTTCCTGCCGCTGGAAAAAACGAAAAGACCCTCCGCAAGAAGTCCGAAGGGTCTACTAGGAGGCTTCGTGAAGCTCCGGCCGCCCGTGCGCCGGTCAGGAAGCTTCTTCCGGCGGGGTCAGCACGATTTTGCCGCCTTGCAGCTCCACCTTGATTTTGTTGGAATCCCGCACGCCGATCGACTCGAGGTAAGCCGCCGGCACCTGCAGCCGCCCCGCCTTGTCGAGGATCGCGTATTCGACGTGCGTCTCCTCTTCCGGCCGGGCCAGCCCCCGATCCAGTTCGGCCAGCTCTTCGGCGTACGATTTCTTGCGCAGCATTTCCGAAGAGATCTTGCCGTCGCGGATCGCCACGACCCGGTCCACCTTGCGGGCCAGATGCGGGTCGTGGGTGACGATGACGATCGTGATACCTAGCGTCCGGTTCAGCTCGCGGAACAGGTCGAGAATCTGGTCCGCCATGCGCGAGTCGACCGAGCCGGTCGGCTCGTCGGCCAGCAGGAGCCGCGGCCGGTTGGCCAGCGCGATGGCGATCGCCACCCGCTGCTGCTCGCCGCCCGACAGCTGGTGCAGCTTGTTGCGCGCCCGGTGGCCGAGGCCGACCGCCTCGAGCAGCTCGAGCGCGCGCTGCCGCTTGCGCCGGCCGGCCAAGAGGATCGGCAGCTCGACGTTCTCCAGCGCGGTCAGGTACGGCACCAGGTTGCGCGCGTTGTTCTGCCAGACGAAGCCGACGCTTTCCCGCTTGTAGCGGACCAGGTCGCGCTCGGTCATCTTCAGCATGTCCTTGCCGTCGACGACCAGCTTGCCGGCCGTCGGCCGGTCCAGGCCGCCGAGCATGTTGAGCAGCGTCGACTTGCCGCTGCCGCTGTTGCCGATGATGGCCATCAGCTCGCCGTCCTCCACTTGCAGGTCGAGCCCCTGCAGCGCAAACACTTCGAGGTCGGCGGTCTTGTAGATTTTGACCAGCCCGTCGCAGTGGATCATCGGTCAGTCCTCCCCCAATTTGAGCGCTTGATGGATGCGGAGCCGCGACAGCATGAAGCCCAGAATGCCGAGACCGACCAGCAGCATCGACGCCACCAGCGCGTACAGCCGGACAAAGTCGGCGGCTTCGAACAGCACGCGGAACGGAGGAACGAGCGAGCTCGGATTGAAGGCGATCTGGAAGTTCGGCACGAACAGCCGGCTCGCCAGATTGCCGACGGCGACGCCGATCAGCACGGCCGCGCCGGAAGTGAGCAGCTGCTCCGCCGCCAGCATGCCGACCAGATGGCGGACCGACAGGCCGATCGCCCGGAACACGCCGTTCTGCAGCGTTCTGCCGCGCAGCGACAGCACCCAGTAGAGCAGGAAGCCGGCGAAGCTGACCAGAATCGAGATGATGAAGCCGAGCGTCAAAATCCCGTTCAACGCCATCAGGAACGGATCGTTTTTCGCTTTCGTCAGTTCCGCGGGCGTGTTCCTGAGCGATTCGACCGGCAGCTTGCGCTCCCGGATCGCGTCGTACAGCTCCGCCGCGGAGAAGCCGGGTTTCATCCGCAGCCATACCTGGTACGGCTCCAGCGCAAGCTGCAGCTGGATGCGCGACAGATGGCCGACGATGAGCATCGGCGCATTGGCTTTGGCATCTTCGTCGCTGACGTCGACCGAACCGGTCGGAGGATTCGGATTGAACGTCGGAAAATAGTTCACGATGCCGTAGACGACGAAAGGCTGCGCCTGCACGTTGTCCCACCCGATCCAGATCGTGTCGCCCGGCTTCACCTTTTTCGCGTCCGCCAGCGTCCGCGAGACGAGCACCGCCTTGGAGTCGGTGGCGATCAGGTTCAAATATTCGTACAGCGGATGCGGCAGCAGCCCGTCGCGGAACCACGCCGTCCGCCCGAACGCGTCGGTGTCGATGCCCATCAGCGTCGCCGTTCCGTTCGCCTCTTCGACCGAGAAGGACGCCCCGTTCTTGACGAACACTTTGGCGGCGCTGGCAACGCCGGGCAGCGTCTCGAACGGCTCGAACGCCGGCTCCAGGTAGTGCACGACCTTCGGCTCGGGAGCGGCGGACGCCTGCGGCGCGCCCGGCGGCGGCGGAGGCGGCTTGTCGTTCGGCCACGTCGCGGTCATGACGATGTCCGCGCCGCCGGCGTAGCGGATCCGGTCCGCCGTGTTGCCGTTGATCGTGCGGGCGGCGCTGGCGCTGAACACGCCGGTGGCGATCGTCAGGACGAGAAAGATCATCAGAAACTGGTACTGGCTCGCCGACCGTCCGACCTGGATCAAGGTGGCGTACAGCGGCGGAGACCACCACTTCCTCCCGACCGCATAGACCAGCCGCAGCGCGTACGGGTACAGCCGGAGCAGCAGCAGCCCGCCGCCGACGATGAAGACGGCCGGCACGATGAACTGCAGCGGATCGAGATTCAAATCGTCGGCGTTCAGGCCGAGGCTGCGCACGTCCTTCATCCGCTGCCGGAACGTGTACAAGCCGTAAATGGAAACGGCCAGCGCGGCGACGTCGAGAAACAGCCTGTGCCACAGCGGCGTTCGCGCGAGCCGGGCGAGCTGCTGCTTGTGGCCGACGATCGTGACCCGGGTGGCCAGCAGCACCGGAATCATCAGCATGACGAACGAAGCGGCCGCGGCCGCCGCGCCGAACTGATAGGCCTGCGCGTTCAGGTGCACCGGCAGCCGGGCCCGCTGCACGAACGACAGGAAGCCGTTGGAAGCGCCGAGCACTTCCGTCAGCAAGAGGCCGAGCAGCGGGCCGACGGCGAGCGCGGCCGCGCCGAGCAGCACCCCTTCCGCCGCGAAGGAGGCGGCGATCTGCCACCTGGCGGCGCCCCGGCTGCGCAGCACGGCGATCTCGTTCTTCTGCCGGTCGGCGATCAGGTTGGCCACCATGAACGTATAGAAGCCGAGCATGATCAGCACCGGCACGTTCAGCGCCCACATGAACGTTTTGAGCTGCTTCGCCCGGTCGAAGTAGCTTTCGATCGTCTCCAGCGCCGGCACTTTGTATTCCGGCAGGACGCCCCGGATCTTGCTCTGCACCGCCTTGCGGATCGCCTTGTCCGTCTGAAGGAAATCGTTCACGTTGCGCAGTTCCATTTTGGAATAATCGAGCACGAAGTACCAGCCGGCCGAAACGACCGGCACGACGCTCTTGTCCACCATGTCCCGCGTGAACAGATTTTCGTCGATGATGAACACGTGGTCGAACCCGCTGAGCGCCGCGTCTTCGAAATAGGGATCGCTGTCCGTCTTTTTGTCGAACACGCCGACGGGCTTGACCCGGATCGGCAGCGGCTTGCCGTTGCTTTTGAGCGTAAACGTCTGGCCGAGCACCGCGCGGAACTCGCGCAGCGCCCCGTCGGTCAACAGCACTTCGTACACACCGTCCACGGCGTGATCCGCCGGCATGCGGCCGTCGGTCAGCTTGATATGGTCCGTCATGCCGGAATAGGATGCGAATCGGGCGGACGTGTTGCGCTCCAGGTCCGCTTTCGTGCCGGTTTCCGGCGTGGCCGTCACCAGCCGGGTCTCCCGCCTGGCCACCAGTTCCTTCACCGGCAAGCCGAACTGCGGCGCGGCGCCGTTCTTCATATAGCGGTCCAGGTCGGACAGAATTTGCCGCCGCTCTTCCGGCGTCTGGTCGGCGAAGCTGATGCGGGCGGAATAGGAGCCGGGATAGACGTTCTGCTCGGTCTGCATCTTCTCCAAATCTTTGACCAGCATGCGCGACAGGATCGCTTCGGAATAGATCGGCATGCTGCTGACGAGCGCGACCGTCATCAGCAAGCCGAGAAACAGACTGGCGACCAGCCAGCGGTTTTGCGCCATTTTGCGCAGAATCATGATGAACAGGGCCACGCCACGGCCTCCTCCCGACTATTGCTGAACGACGACGTCGCCTTCCTTCAGGCCCTGGACGATCTCGACTTCGGTGGAGGATTGGAGCCCCGGCTCCACGTCGACTTCGCGGATTTTGTTGCCCTCCTCCAGCAGCCGGACGAAATTGCGTCCCAGGTAGGAGCGGAGGCCGCTTTTCGGGATTTTCAGCACGTTGTCCCGCTTCTGGACGACGATTTTCACGTCGGCGGAGCCGCCGATGCGGGCCCCTTTCGGCAGTTTCGGAAGCTGGATGTACAGCGTTTTGCTGTATTTGTCGGCGAGATCCTTGTTCAGCGTCTGCGGCGCGGAAGACGGCGTCTGCACGACGCGGCCTTCCACCGTCTCCTCGCTTCCGTCCGAACGGACCGTCACCGTCGCCGGAAACCCGACTTCGACGTCCTGCAGCGTGCCGGCCGACTCGACCCGCATCGCCAGCCGAAGCTGCGTCGGATCGGCGACCGTGACCAGCGTCTGGTAGGCGTCGACCGCGTCGCCGGGCTTGAGATCCTCGGTGAACACCACTTCGCCGTCGATGCCGGACGTCAAAATTTTGCTGTTGTACTGCTTCTCCAGCCGATCGTACTTGAGCTGCTCGAGCTGCATCTGCAAGAGCGCGATCTTCACCGCCTCGTCGTCGCCGCCTCCGGACCGGGCCTGCATCCAGGCGTACTTGGCTTTCTCGAGCGCCAGCTCCTGCTCCTTGAGCTGAATGTCCAGCCCGTCCATCGCCAGTTGGACGAGTTTGTCCCCTTTCTTCACCTTGTCCCCGGCATGGACGAGCATCTGCTCGATCCGGCCGCCGCCGGCGGTAAACTGGGCGACGAACGTATGGACCGACTCGAAGGAAGCGGTTGCATTGATCTCCTGGCTGACCGTGCCGCGCTCGACTTTGACCGTCGTGTAGTTTTCCTGCACCGGTTTGACGAGCGGCGGATCGAGCGGCGCCTCCTCCTTCGGCAGCAGGGAGCATCCGGCCAGCCATATCCCCATGACGAACGCCACCGACCATGCGGCCGCTCTTCTAACGTTGTGCGGCAATTTGACCATCCTCCAATTCGTATACGTGATCCACGATTTCCATAATCGCCGGGTCGTGCGTCGTCAGGATGACGGTAATGCCGCTGTCCGCGACAAGGTCGCGGAAAACTTTGATGATCTGCAGTCCGGTCTTGCTGTCCAGCTCCGCCGTCGGCTCGTCGGCGAGCAGCAGCTTCGGCCGGTGCGCGATCGCCCGGGCGATGGCCGTCCGCTGCTGCTCGCCGCCCGACAGCTCGTACGGGCGATGATCCATGCGCGCCTTCAATCCGACCTGCTCCAGGGCGTTCACCGCCGCTTCCCTGCGGGATTTCGCCGGAAAGCCGGCCACGCGCAGAACGAACTCGACGTTCTCGTACGCCGACATGAGCGGAAACAGCGCGAACGACTGGAACACGAGCCCCATCTGCCGTCTGCGGACTTCGTCCCGCTCGCGGTCGGTCATGGCGGTCAGGTCGCTGCCCGCGAATTCGAGCTTGCCTTCCGTCGGCCGGTCCAGCGCGCCGAGCAGGTTGATGAGCGTCGTCTTGCCCGAGCCGGACCGGCCTCTTAAGGCGACGAGCCGTCCCGCGTCCACCGACAGGTCAATGCCCTTCAGCACTTGAACGGCCGCCGTTCCCCGTCCGAACGTCCGTTTCAGTCCCGCCGCCCGAACGATGGGCTGCGCGATCTCCGTCATAGGCAACCGCTTCCCCCTCTTTCGACTTTTCATCAAGGTGACAGCGTTTACAAACAAAAGCGAAAAGGAACGAAGGGAATCCCTTCGTTACCTCAATTGCCGGTCCGCTCCCCGCCGGCGGCCTTCCTTCAAGACGTGGAGGTAAAACCCGATGTAGTACGCGACGATCAGGAAAAAGATCAGAGCGGTCCAAGGATCCCGCGTATACTGCTGCATCTGATCGCCCGAAGCCGCCTGCTGTCCGGCTGTGAAAACGAACAGCAGCCGGTAGGCGATCCGTCCGATGAACAGCGCCACGACGATCGTCTCGATCCAGATGTGGGTCCGGTAATGCAGCTCCCCGCCGCGGAACTCGAACTTGCTGTGGCGGATGGCGAAGTAGGCCAACACCCCGCCGCACACAAGCCCCGCCGCGTCGGCGAGATACAGAATCGGGTGGACGAAGCCGGCGCCCAGCAGCAGCACCCCGATCACGGCGAAAATCGCGATGCGCACCGTCAGCCTCCGGGGGCGGTAAGGCTGAAAGCCGATCGTCCGCTTCACCCGGCGATACACGATGAGCAGCATCAGCGCGACAGGAATCAGAAATTGTCCGGTAGCGTGCATAGAACGTTCTCCTTCGCATTCCAGTTTCAACGGTCTATGCACCAGTGTAGTCAAAACGCGGTTCGAAGAAATCGTTCCGCGGACCGATTTCCGGCTCAGACTCACCCTCTTTCTTTATATAATCTGACATATATTCCCGATTTGCACAAGACTCAATCTGCCGCGGTTATCTCGCGGATTCCGGTTCATCCTTTCACCGCGCCGACCGTAACGCCTTCCAGAAAATATTTTTGCAGGCTGAAAAACAGAATGAACATCGGCAAGGCGGATACGGTTGCCCCGGCCATCATCGGCGCGAAATACGTCGTGTTGGCGAAGCGGAAATTTTTCAGCCCAACCTGGATCGTCTGCATGTCCATCGTGTTCGTCACCAGAAACGGCCAGAAAAACGTGTTCCAGCTGTCCATAAAGGTCAGAATGGCCATGACCGCCAGCACCGTTTTGGACAGCGGCAGGATGATCCGCGCATAGATTTGAAACGGATTGCAGCCTTCCACCCTGGCGCTCTCCAAAAGCTCCGAAGGGATCGTGGACATGAACTGCTTGGCGAGAAAAATGTTGTAGACGGTGACCAGGCTCGGCGCGATCAAGGCGGTGTAAGTGTTCTGGATGCGTCAGGCTGCTTTTCATCTCGCGGATTTGGATCAGAACGTTGTCGTGAATCGCCATCGGTTCTCCCCGGATTCGGAAGTCTTACCCGCCCAGCGGACGCTTCACCCGCGGGTGCCGCCGCGCCGCCGCCCGCTTCCGGTCGCCGACGCTGAAATAAGCGAGCGCGGTCGCCCCGAGCAGCAGTCCCCCCGTCGCCCAGAAAACGCCGTGAACGGAGAACGCCCCGCTGACGGCGCCGCCGACGAGCGGTCCGAGCATGCCGCCGAGCTGGTTGAACGTCTGGCTGAAACCGAACGCCCGCCCGCGGTAGCCGCTGTCGGTCGTCCGGACGACCAGCCCCTGCAGGGCGGGGAAGACGCCGCAGAAAAAGACGCCGAACAGAAAGCGGACGATCGAGAATCCCCAAATGTCGTGGAACAGAATTTGCGCCAAATTGCCGATGCCGCCGACGAACAGGCCGAGCAGCAGAATCGAGCGGAAGCCGATGCGATCCGCCAGCTTGCCCCAGTAGGGAGCGAACAGAATGCTGGCGATGCCGGTGAGGGAGAAGACGATGCCGGACAGGAGCGACGCGTTGTCCAGCGAGCCGCCCAACTGGACGATGTACAGCGGGAGCACCGGCTCGATCGTCATGACGGAGAATTGCGTCAGGAAGGTGAGAAGCAGAATCATGAAAAACGGACGGTTATGTACGGCGGTGCCAAACGCTGAAAGGATGGAACTGCGCGTTTTGGACGGGACGAATTTCTCCTCCGTGACCCAGAACAGAACCGGCAGCGTCGCCAGGAACACCAGCACGCCGGCGCTGGCGAAAGCGACGCGGTTGTCCAGCAGCTTGGCGATGAAGCCGCCGAGCAGCGGGCCCATAATGCCGCCCGAGGAGGTGGCGGTGGCGATGAGCGAAAGCGCGTAGCCCGTTTTTTGCTCCGGCGTGTTCGTGCCGACGAGGGCGATCGCCCCGGGGATGTAGCCGGTCAGCAGCCCTTGCAGGATTCGCAGCCCCAACAGTTCGTACGGGTTGTCGACGAAGGCGGTAAGAATGTAAATCGCGCACAGCGAGAAGCCGGCGCGGATGATCATCGGTTTTCGGCCGTATTTGTCGGCAAGGGAACCCCAGAACGGGGAAGCGATGGCCCCGGCGAAAAACGCGGCGCTGAACAGCAGGCCGGACCACATCTCGGCATGCTCGTGAACGCCGATCTGCAGCAGAAAAAGCGGCAAAAAGGGAATCACCATCGAATAGCTTGCAGAAGTCACGAAGCATCCGAACCAGAGCAGCAGCAAATTCCGTCTCCATGTTTCCATATCCAGCCCTCCCCCCGCCATTATACTCCGATTCCCCGGGGTGTCCACCTTCTCGCCGGGAGGTCCGATTCGCGCCGGCTCTTGCAATGCCGGCGGAAATCGGGTATTTTTACAGGAGAAAAAGAAAATTATTTTCTTGAAATTATTCGATTTCATGAAATTTATTTTCGGTTGCGAAAGGGGGTTGCGGCCCCGTGTCCATTCTGAACGCGATTCAAGACCGGATGGACCGCCTGCATCCGAAGGAGCGGAAACTGGCCGCTTATTTGCTGGAACGGCCGCTCGAGGCGGTCGGCTTGACGATCACGGAGCTGGCCGCCAGGGCCGGGAGCAGTTCGTCCACCGTCTCCCGCTTCTGCCGGTCCCTCCATTTCCAGAACTTCCCGGAGTTCAAGATGAAGCTGGCGGCCGAGCTGGCGCAGCGCGCGGCGCCGAACCAGTACCAGGACATCGTGGCGGGCAACCCGCTTCCCGACATCGTGGCGGCCGTTACGGCCAACCATGTGCGCTCCCTGACCGACACGACCCGGCTGCTGGACATCGGCCAGCTCCGCAGCGCGATCGACGCCCTGCATGCGGCTGCCCGCATCGACCTGTACGGCACCGGAACGTCCGGACTGGTGGCGCAGGACTTCGGCCAGAAGCTGATCCGGATCGGGAGGCCGGCGTCGGTCTTTGGCGACCCGCATCTGCAGCTGACGTCGGCTTCTTCGCTGACGACCGGGGATGTGGCGGTCGGCATCTCCTATTCCGGGGAGACGCCGGAGACGATCCACGCGCTGCGGTGCGCGGCGGAACAAGGCGCGACGACCATCGCCATCACGAAGTTCGGCGCCAGCACGCTCGCCTCGCACGCGTCGATCCGGCTGTTCACGTCCTCCTCCGAAGCGGGGATGCGCCGCGGGGACATGGCTTCGCGCATGGCGCAGCTGCACGTGGTGGACATTCTGTTCACCGGGCTCGTCAGCGAGCATTTCGATTGCTACGTGCCGCTTCTGGAGCGATCGTTCCAGACGGTTCGGCGATATACCGGCAGAAAGGAAGAGGGGCATCAGGCGACATGAACATTCTGACTTTCGACGACGAAGAGAAGCTGAACGAAGCCGGCGCGAACATCATCGCCGGGATTTTGCAGACGAAGCCGCGGGCCGTGCTCGGCCTGGCTACGGGCGGGACGCCGGTCGGCATCTACCGGCAGCTGGTGCAAGGCTTTCAGCGCGGCCTGTTCAGCTTCCGGCAGGCGACGACGTTCAACCTGGACGAGTACGTGGGCCTGCCCGAAACGCATCCGGAAAGCTATCATTCCTACATGCGGCGCCACCTGTTCGGCCACATCGATCTGCCGCCCGAGCAGGCCCATATTCCGGACGGCAACGCCGCCGATCTGGAGGCGGAGTGCCGCCGCTACGACGCGCTCATCGAGCGGGCCGGCCAGTTCGACCTGCAGCTGCTCGGCCTCGGCCATAACGGCCATATCGGGTTCAACGAGCCGTCGCACGCGCTGCTGCGCGGCACCCATATCGTCGACCTGGCTGCCGAGACGCGGCGGGCGAACGCGCGCTTCTTCGCCAGCCCGGACGAAGTGCCGAAGCGGGCGATTACGATGGGAGTCGGCACCATTTTGAAGGCAAAGATGATTCTGCTGGTCGTGCGGGGCGCGGACAAGGCGGACATCGTGCGGCGGGCGCTGACCGGGCCGATTGCGACGGACTGCCCGGCGTCGCTATTGCAGACGCATCCGCACCTGGTCGTGCTGCTCGACCGCGAAGCGGGGAGGAATTTGTCATGAACAAAGCAGCGCAAGGAACGCTGATTGCGGGAGCGAACGTGGTCACCCCTGCCGGGGTGCTGATGGGCGGCTGGATCTGGCTGCGGGACGGCCTCGTCGCGGCGGTCGGGCGGGCGGACGCCCCGCTTCCGGCGGAAGCGGCCGGTGCGGAGCGGGTGAGCGGGGAAGGCGGCTGGGTGATCCCCGGCTTCATCGACGTGCACGTCCACGGCGGAGCCGGGTACGACTTCATGGACGCCGACGAGGCCGGGCTGGACGCCATCACCCGCTTCCATGCCAGCCGCGGCACGACGGGGATGCTGGCCACCTCGCTGACCGCCTCCCGCGAGGAGCTGACCGCCATTCTCGAGCGCGTCAGCCGGTATATGCAAGGGCCGATGCCCTACGCGCAGGTGCTCGGCGTCCATCTGGAAGGGCCGTTCATCAGCCTGAAATGGAAAGGCGCGCAAAACCCGGCGCACATCGTGCCGCCGCAGATCGAATGGCTGGAAGAATGGACCCGCCGCTTTCCCGGGCTGATTCGCATCCAGACGCTGGCTCCGGAAACGGAGGGCGCGCTCGCGTACATCGAGCGGCTGGCTGCCAGCGGCATCGTCCCGTCCTGCGGCCACACCGACGCCGATTACGACCGGATCACCGCCGCTTGCGACCGGGGGCTGCGCCACGCCGTGCATACGTTCAACGCGATGCGCCCGTACCATCATCGCGAGCCGGGCACCGTCGGCGCCGTCCTCACCGACCCGCGCATCTTCTGCGAACTGATCGCCGACGGCCACCACGTGCATCCGGCCGGGCTTAGGCTGGCCGTTCAGGCTAAAGGCGCAAGCCGCGTCATTCTCGTCACCGACGCGATGGCGGCGGCCGGCATGCCGGACGGCGAATACGAGCTGGGCGGGCTGCCGGTCGAAGTGACGGGCGGCGTCGCCCGGCTGAAGGAGAACGGCAGCCTGGCCGGCAGCACGCTGACGACGATCGACGCCTTCCGCCTGATGGTGCGCAAAGTCGGCGTCCCGATCGAAGACGCCAGCCGGATGGCCAGCGCCAATCCCGCGCGGCAGCTCGGCATCGACGACCGGACCGGCACGCTCGAGCCGGGCAAGCGGGCGGACGCGCTGCTGCTGGATGCGGAGCTGGAGCTGAAGCGGGTGTGGATCGGCGGGCGGGAGCCGCGCATTTAGCGCGCCGCTCGCCGCGCTTAGGCCGCGCCCGCCGGCCGGTCACTCCCGCGCGAACAGGCCGAGATCCTCCACCGCTTGCCGCACCGTCGCGGCGAGCACGACGGCCTCGTCGAGCCGGATGCCGGCGTTCACCATCCGATCGGCCAGTTCCGGGCCGACGCCGGCAACGATCGGAGCGCATCCGATGAAGCGGATGCCGGCCACGACCTGGAACAGGCGTCCGATCGCCTCCTCCGTCGGAAATTGCGCGCAGGAAAGGTCGAAGATCAGCTTTCGGACGCCAAGCCGGCCGATCTGCTCGAAGACGCGGGATTGGATCGCCTGGGCGCGCCGGACGTCCACCGTCCCGGCCAGCGGAAGAACGGCCAGCGCCTGTGACAGCGGAATCGGAGGAACGGGCAGGTCATCGGCCGGCCTCTGAGGCTCAAGGTTCCCGGCGGCCTCGAGGGCCGCGCGGGCCTCGGTTTCTTTGCGGCGGTTGTAGCCGAGAATGAAATGCCGCAAATAGACGTCGAGCGCGCCGTTCATCTGTCTTTCCAGGCAGTAGTAATGCTCCCGGGAACCTCCGTCGCCCCGCAGCCTGTCGTAGTTGCAGATAAAATCGCCGAGCACTTTGCGGAACGCCTGAAGCCACTCCAAACTCGCGGCCAGCAGATGCGGCGGACGCCCGGCCCACCGTTCTCCTTCGGCGCCGGCAAGTTCGATCAATTCGGCCGTGCGCGGCTCCGCCACGAGCTCAAGCAGCTTGCGGGAACCGGCCAGCAGACCGGCCTCGCCCTGCGGATCGGCTTCCCGAATCGAATGGGCGGCGTTCGAAGCCTCCTGCAGCAGCAGGTCCTCGAATTTTCTCCGGTTCAACGCCAGAAACCGCTTCAGGTCGATGCCCTTCTCATGCAGCAGATCCAGCCGCATGACGCCCTGCTCCCCGGTTAGATCGAGCGGAAAGCGGAGCGTGAAGGCCGTCCCCCGCCCCACTTCGCTGCTGACTTCGATATTGCCGCCGTGCTGATAAATGGCCGAGAACACTTGGGCCAGCCCCATTCCCGTTCCTTCGTCTTTCGTGGAGAAAAACGGCGTTCCGATCAGATCCAGCTTCTCCTTGGGGATGCCGACTCCCGTGTCGGACAAGACGACGCAGACGCGCCCGTCCTCCGCATAATGGCGGCACGTGATCGTGCCGGTGTCCGGAATGGCCTCGACCGCGTTTTTGACCAGATTGAACAGCGCTTTTTTCAACTGATTTTTTTTGCCGTAAATCTCGCATTCGGCATTGCGGAAGTCTTTCACGAACTGAATGCGGAACGAATGGTTCTGGAACAAGCCGAGGACGCCTTCCAATTCGACGCACAGACTGATCCGCTGCATGGGCTCGTACTCGGTATCCGGCTTGGACACGCTGAGCAGATTCTGCAAAATGGCGATCGCGTTCTCCAGTTCCGTCTGCGCGACATCCAAATACCGATGGGGCCTTTCCTTGCTGAGCAGCTGCAGGAAACCTTTGACCGCGGTGAGCGGGTTGCGGACTTCGTGCGCGATGCCGGCGGCGATTTGTCCGACGGAAGCGAGGCGATACAGATGGAGATCTTTCGGCTGATCGTTGCGATCGGAACTGGCCAATGCCCTTCCTCCCTTGATATTCTGTTTTGCCGGGGGCGGCATCTCACGGCAGCGGCGGGGGGGTGCTGCCTGGTCGCAACCATGGATGGATTCCTGTTGTTTTTCCATTCATTCGACAAGTCCCGCTTCTTTTTCCTTCTTTCCGTCAAAAGATGAGCCGAAACGATCAAGGGCCGAAGACGCAACAAAGCCGGCCTGCGCGGCCGGCTTGCTGCACCCTATGGAAGAGACGGGAAAACGCCAGCCGACCGATCCCCCTTCTCTTCGTTATACGGCCGCATCCGTCTGGTTCATTTTGTTGCGGGCCAGCTTCAGGTACCCGTAGACGTTCTGCAGCTCGCTGTCCTCCACAAACCGCAGCCGCATCGATTCCGCCGCTTCCAGAATGTAGGGCTTCAGCGCCGCGGCGCCGCCGCCCAGCACGTAGAAGCACTGGATGTCGGGATACTTCTTCCATCGCTTGCGAATGAGGTCGACGATTTTCTGCGCGGCGCGCCCGAAGTAGGTGTCGACGATGGGGCGGATGTCCGCCTGGCCTTCGCCGACACACTGGATCAGATACTCGTGCCGGCGAATGCGCTGGATCAGCTTCGCCCGGCTTGGGAAGCGGTAGCCGAATTGGTCCTCCACATCCCGGATAATCGAATCCAGATAGGAGGCGAGTCCCAATTGCTCGCCGGTGCTGAACTGGTTGTCGATGCTCATCCGCTTGATGACGGGAAAATCGGTCGTCAGCGCCCCCATCTCGCAGACGCCGATGCAGCCGTAGTACAGTTCCTCGTCGCGGACCTGCAGATTGTCGTGCGTCGCCATATGGAACAGGGCCGCCGCTCCCTCGATCGAGATGACGGCCCGCCGGATCAGCACCCGGATCGTGCGCCCGCGCAGCTTCGGCGTCGACAGAAACGTCACCTCGTGCTCGCCGACGAGCCGTTCTTCAAAGATCTGGTGGTAACGGGCGTACGTCCGCACCGGCAGTCCCGTGCCGATGACGTACTCGACCTCCTCCACCGCTTGTTCCCCTTGCGGAGCATAGGCGCTGCCCATCGCTCCCGCGTAAGCCAGCGCCGTCAGCGCCACGATCAGCGCCTGGTCGCTCGTCGCCTTGTTCTCGGTCTCCTCCAGCTCGGCGTTGTCCGGGTCTTCCGAAGCGAGGAGCCCGACGAAGTAGCGCTGGCTTTTCTTCTTCAGCTTAGGACTGTATACCATCACGTCCAGCGCCTTGAGCGGCGAGTCTTCCTCCTGCAGGATGTGGCGCTCGTATCCCGGCGACACGACGCTTGGAATAATAATCGGTTCGTTCGAACCGCCGACGACCAGCTTGACGCTGTCGTTTCCGATATCGATTCCAGCCAGTTTCATCGTTTCTGCCCTCCATCTTTTCCCTCTGCCCAAGTCAAAACGACTTCGTCGTCCTTTAAAAACAGAGCATCCCGTTTGGATCGGAGACGATACAGAAGTGAACGGGGCGCGCAGCTTAAAAGTTCCGTATCGTCAAGCATAAACGGCTTCGCCGTCTTCACCTAGATAGTCATTTCGCTTTGTCACGACAAATTCCTTCTTTAGCCCGAGAAAATTGCCGTAATTTACCGCAAAAAAAGGGATTTCGTCCTAGGACGTCGAATTAGAACGAGCGGTGACGCGGAAAATTCCGAAAGCACTTTCGGCACGATTCGGGAGGCAAGGATGAAGGGAATTTTCGAAAAACATACGCTCGTCGTCATCTCGGACGCCAACCGCCCGGTCATCCGGCTTCGTCTGCCGGTGGGCTTCCTCCTGATTGCGTCGGGAGCGGCGGCTGTCATTCTGCTTGGGGCGGCGATTACGTTCTTCGCCCTCTATTTCGGCAACAGCGGCAGGATCGGCCATCTCCGCTACGAGCTGGCGTCCTCGACCGAGCGCTACGAGCAGTTGCTGGCGGACAAAGACGCGAAGATCGAAGACTTGCAGACGGATGTCGCCGGATTGTCGGAACAGGCCAAGACGGTGCAGAATCGCATCGCCGATATCCGGAAGCTGGAGTCGGATTTGAAACAGATGGCCGGCCTGGAGGGGAAAAATCCTTCTGCGGACATAGAGGCTGCGGATGCCGGCGATTCGGACTCCGGCTATTCGATGGACGGGGGCGGAACCGGGGGAGAGGATCTCCCGGTAACGGACGAAGAGATGGACGCGCTTATCCAAGGGACGAAAGGGGATTTTCAGGCGCTGGACCGGCTGCTGCAAGCGCTGAAGCCGGAGATGGAGCAGACGAAACAAGCGGTCGTCCGGCAGCAGAAGCGGATGGCGGCGACGCCGACGCTGTGGCCGACCGTCAGCCATCGCATCACTTCCCCGTTCGGCGTCCGGAAGGATCCGTTCACCCGCCGGGCCGGGTTCCATGCCGGCATCGACATCGGCGGCGACGTCGGCGACCCGGTATACGCCGCGGCGGACGGAACCGTCGTGCTGGCCGAAAGGGATGAGACGCACGGCAACAACGTATGGATCGACCACGGGAACGGCTTCCGCACCCGCTATTTGCATTTGAGCCGGATCTTGACCAAGCCCGGCGCCAAAGTCCGCAAAGGCGATCTCATCGGAGAGCTCGGCTCGACCGGGAGAAGCACCGGTCCCCATCTGCACTACGAAGTGTCGATAAACGGCCGGAACATCGATCCGAGGCCTTATATGCTAGCCAATCCGAAAGGAGACTGACGATGTTCAAAAATAAAAAGGCGGACCGCATGGATCCGAATACGACCGACACGCTGATCGGCGAAGGAAGCCTGTTCGAAGGCAAAATCAAATCGCAAGCCAGCATCCGGGTCGAAGGACAGATCGTCGGGGACATCGAATGCGAAGGCGATGTGACGATCGGCGAGAACGGCGTGGCCCGCTCCAACATCAAAGCGCGCAACGTCGTCCTGGCCGGCAAGGTGTACGGCAATCTGCAGGCCAAAGGGATGCTGACCATCCGGGCCAGCGGCCATCTGCACGGCAATCTGACCGCGCAGGAACTGGCGATCGAAGCCGGCGGCATCTTTCAGGGCAGCAGCAAGATGGAAGAGAAGCCGGAAAGCCGGGAGACGCAAGAGCACAAAAAGCACGAGGCGGCTTCCGCCCAGGCCGGCGAAGCCGGCGCCACCCTCGGCTCCTGGTAATCTTCGCGCCTCCGCGGCCGTCCGGCCGCTTCTTCGGCGCTACAGCCGGTGATCCCGGATCATTTTCATTTTCAAATTCCAGGCGGCTTCGCTCAAGTACACCCGGTACACTTCCGGGTTGAGCTTGCGGAGGTACTCCGGGTGAAACAAGCCGAGCTGGCCGACATGATGCTCGCGAATCTGCCGGAGGCTCGGCAGATCGTAAACGAGCCGGCCTTCCCGGAAGACCGGGACCAGCAGCGGCACCGCCCGGTAACGTTCCGCGTACCGCCGCAGATAGGGATGGGCCGGGTCGAACAGCCGGACGCGCGCCTCCTGGCGGATGTCTTCCTCTTCGTGAAGCGCGACGTAATCGGCTTCGGCCTTGCCCGTATCCCGGCTGAGGAGACGGTACACGTCCTTGAAGCCGGGATTCGACACTTTCTCCGGATTGGCCGATATTTTGATCACCGGCACGTATCGCCCGTCTTTTTCCCTCGCCACCAGCTTGTACACGCCGCCCAGCGCCGGCTGGTCGGCGGCCGTAATGAGCTGGGTGCCGATGCCCCAGGCGTCGATTTTCGCGCCCTGCGCCTTCAGATTGAACACGATGTTCTCGTCCAGGTCGTTGGAAGCGACGATCTGGACGTGCGTCAGCCCCGCGTCGTCCAGCATCTGCCGCGCCCGCTTGGACAAATAAGCCAGATCGCCGCTGTCCAGACGGATCGCGTTCAACCGCTTCCCCATCTTCTCCAGGAGGCGGGCCGTCTTGATCGCGTTCGGCACCCCGCTGCCGAGCGTATCGTACGTGTCCACCAGCAGCGTCACCTGGTCGGGAAGCGCCTCGGCGTATTTGCGGAACGCCTCCTCCTCGCTGTCGTGCATCTGCACCCAGGAGTGGGCGTGGGTCCCGGCCGCCGGGATGCCGAACAGCATGCCGGCGCGAAGGTTGGACGTGGCGTGGAAACCGGCGATATAGGCCGCCCGCGCGCCCCACACCGCCGCGTCGGCTTCCTGCGCCCGCCTCGTTCCGAATTCCATCAGCGTATCGTTCGGCGCCGCCTGCTTGATCCGGGACGCCTTGGTGGCGACGAGCGTCTGGTAGTTGATGAAGTTGAGGAGCGCCGTTTCGATCAGCTGCGCCTCGAAAATGCGCGCCTCCACCCGGACGAGCGGCTCCCCGGGAAAGACGAGCGTGCCTTCGGGAACGGCGTCGAGATTGCCGGTAAACCGGAAATCCTTGAGCTCCTTGAGGAAAGCTTCCGGGTAACGCTCTTCCTGCTGCCGCAGGTAGTCGATCTCGCGGTCGCTGAACCGCAGGTTCTGAATGTAGCGGACCACCCGCTCGAGCCCGGCGAATACCGCGTATCCGTTGCCGAACGGAAGCTTGCGGAAGGTCATTTCGAACACCGCTTTGTCGTTCTGCGAACGATGCGCCCAATGCGCGTACATCATGTTGATCTCGTACTTGTCCGTATGAAGCGTCAAATGCGCGTCACTCATGCTGCGTCCTCTCCGATCGTTATCAAGCTTGGGCTCCAAGTTCCAGTCTCATCCAATCGCGCCAAATTGAACCGACGTCGGTCAAATTCCGCTTCCGGCCCGTTCATGCCGCGGGTTCGTCCCCGCCGCTGCGGGCTCACGGGGATTGCCGCATCCCCGCCTCATCGTCTAATCTATTGTATCCTTCGGGCAAGCTCGTGTCATGCGGTTCATCCGGCAAATTCCAATGAAACGGGAGCCTTCTTTTGTTACAATATAATGACTTCCGCAACTTTTCGACACCTTCCGACCGTCTTAAAATAATGGGTTGATCGAGCCGTCCGTTCATCTCCCTTCGGCACGATAATGAAAGAGGATGCGAGGTGAATGACCGAAAGATGAACGATCTCCCTTTGGAACGAACATCGTCCGCCGCTTACGGCAAGACGTCCCGCCAACAGAGGAGCGGCCGATCTTTCGCCGTTTTCGTCATCGTATGGATCGTCCTGATCTCGGCGGGAGCGGCCGGCGCCAAATGGTATACCGACCAGCTTCAGCGGAAGATTTCGGCCGACCTGGAACGCCAGACCGCGGCGCAAATTTCCGCCATGCAGAAAGATTACGAGGGACGGATCGCCAAGCTGGAGAGCAGCTACAAGGACGATCTGGCCAAGCTGGAAAGCAAGGTCGATGCGTTGAACGAGCTGCTCACGTTTGCGAAGGACAACGCCGACTCGAAGACCGACAACAGCAACAAGCTGTATACGCAATTGAACGAAGTGAAGAAGCAACTCAATGAACTCAAGAAAAATATGGATGTGCTGAAATGAACGGATCGATCCGCATGCTGAACCGGACGATGCTGCTCGCCTGCGGGCCGTTCATCGGGCTGATGGCATGGCTGCTGCTGTCGCAATTTACCGTCACGCTGTCCGGAGACGCTTGGCCCGCCGCTCCGGCGGCCGAGGGGAGCGGGGCGGGGGCGGCTGAATCTCCGGCGGCGAAGCTGGAGAAGGGGCTGGAGCAAGCGCAGCAGACCGCGGCGCACACCGGCCGGTCGATTCAAAAGCAGCTCAAACTGTACAAGCAGACGAACGAAGAGATGGCCAACATTTCGGCCGCCGCATCCTCCCTGGCCAAACGGCCGCTCGCCATCTACGATCGCCGGATCACCCGCAAGCTCGGCACGCCTTCCGCCACCATCGAATCGGACAAGCTCAGGGCGCAGCTGTTTTACATAAAAGCGCAAAATTTCCGCGCCTATGCGCTGAAAGTGCGCCTGAAATCGGACGATGCGATGAAAATGGCGCTCGGACGCGACGAACTGGGCGGAGCCGAGACGACGCTGTCGGCGGTGAAGCGGTACAAGGCGGCGGCGGGCGTGAATGCGGGCGGATTCGCCGACGGCGGCGGCAAGCGGTATCCGCTCGGCACGACGGTGCTGAACGGCCAATATGTGGACGGATTCCAGCCGTCCTACAAGGACTTGTTCTTTGTCGGCCTGAACGGGAACAACAAGCTGATCGGAGGCAAATTTTATTCCAAGCAACAGCTCGATGCCTTGAAGCCCAAATTCGGCGCCTCGTTTGTGCCGATGCTGCTGAAGAACGGCGCAAGGCTGCCGATTCCGGAGAAATGGCAGAACAACCCAAGGCGCGCTCCCCGCACCGTGATCGCCAACTACAAAGACGACCAGCTGCTGTTTCTGGTCGTGGACGGCTACAGCGAGGACGGAAGCTCCGGCGCGACGCTGGACGAAGTGCAGACTCTGCTGCAGCGCTACGGCGCGGTGGACGGCTACAACCTCGACGGAGGCGGGTCCTCCACGCTCGTCTTCAACGGCCGCGTCGTCAACCACCCGTCCGACGGACAGCTGCGCAAAGTTGCGACGAACTTCCTGTTTTTCAAATAGGAGCGCTTGCTCCGCCGACGAAAGCTCCCGCTTGGCCTGGACGGCTTAGCCGGGGGCTTTCTTCTTCGCTTCAATCGGGGCGGCCATTCGATCAACTTTTTTTCCTCTGCGCAAGGCAAAGCAGGATTTTGGAAACATTTGTTGAATGTTTAGGTAGCAATAGGTCTGCAAGCGGATACCGTAGGGAAGGGCCCGGCGAAAGCTATGGATGTCGCACTATTCTTATTTTTCTCTGCTCTTGAATGGCTCGCACTGATCCTGCTCAGCTTCACGATGTTCAAATTGCAGATCCGCGGTTTCCGAGGGCAGATCATTTTATCGGCGTTTCTGTTGTCCCTGTTCTCGTATATTCTTTTCGTTACGCTTCGAGTCGAAATTGTTGCTACGCTTATTCAGCCGCTGATTGTATTTCTGATTTATTGGCAAATCTTCCGAATTTCCATTTTTTACGCCGGTCTCATCGTGGTCGACGGGTACTTGGGATACGATCTGGTGCAGTCCGCCATTTTCACCACCTTTCAAAAAGCGGGAATCTCGATTCAGCCCGACAGCCTGCCGACTTTCCTGCTGCAAACCGCTACCGCCGCGATCAGTCTTGGCTTGGCATGGGTTATCTACAAAAAGGGTCTGGGGTTCACGTTTGTTCCTTTTGATCGCTACAGTTCGGTGAAAATACGGGGAATTAATCTTGCGTTGCTTGTATTTACGTTTATAGGCTATATCGCCGTTGCCAGCTTTAATTATTTGTTTTACAGCACCCGCTACTCGCTTCTTCTTGTAATCCTTGCGTTGGCCTTTGGCGGCCTTCAATACTGGGTTTTCAAAAAGGAGTTCATGGGCGAATGATTGAAGCGCTGTCGGAAAGATTAGCCACGAAAATCAAGCAAGCGAATCCGGAACAAACGGCCAGCATTCCCGTCATGAAGTTTGGTCTGACCATTGTTTTCAATTTTTTGATTCCAATCGTCATTTCCTTGATTTTGGGCGCTATATTCGGAAAATTATTGGAAACTGCATTGGCTGCGTTCCTTTTTTCGACGCTACGGATGCTGTCGGGCGGGTATCATTTCACTTCCCCGATTCCGTGCATGATTGCCATGATCGCCATCGCAACGATTCCGCCCTATCTTACGCTAACCCCGTTTTGGATCTCGGCATTTACGGTTTGCAGTCTTGCACTTGTCGCGCGGCTGGCGCCCTCGAACATGCGAGGTTACTATAAAATGCCGGAGAAGTACTATCCTCTGCTGAAAATTTTATCCATCCTCCTCGTCGGAAGTAACTTCTTCTTTGCTTCATCGGTCGGGGCGCTGGTGTTTTTGCTTCAGGCAGTTTCTCTACTTTTCCAGAACAAGGAGGTGTGAGCGATGGCAAAATGGACTGCAAAACTGGCTTCGTATTTGCTGAACCGCGTTTCCCGTTATTTCGTACAAACGGCTTCGCCAAACGTATACCGCCCCGAAATTCCGGAAGAGTTGAAGTAACGATTGCTGCATCCGCTTGAGAAGGCTGCCTCGACGGCAGCCTTTTTTTTCTACGGTTGATTGATCCCTTGCAAGCGAAATTCGGCATTTAGCCCACTGAACACTTCCACTCTTCCTCGCGCATTTTTTTGACTTCGTCCGTCAAGTGTTTGGCTTGTTCCGGAGTTAATACGCCTGCCGATTCGAGTATGTCATCAATGGAGGAGTCATCCTCGACTTCAATCGTTTGTTTATCCAAATTTATTTTCACTTTGTATTGCGTAATGTTCATTTCCACTGACTGCTCTGGACAATCATGGATTGGAGCTCCGGATTGGCTCCGGCATCATCATGGAGCATTCGAGGAGGCCCATCAGCCGCTGCATCCGATCGTCCGCGACGACCTGCAGCGCAATCGTATCGAGCTGCCCGATCGTCGCTTCGAGCTGGCCGCTCGCCTGCACCGCCGTCTGGTGAAAAATGCTTCTCGGCGTTGTTTTTCAGCATTGTGGATACCGAATCGAAGACGAGAAAACCGACGATGGACAGCACGATCGTCATGACGAACAGAAATCCGAACAAAATCCGGTTGCGCAGCGTATTGAGCCCCTTCATCCCCCTTGCCTCCCCGCAAGACCGGCCTCCCGTTTCATGTTATCCGTCTTTCTCCTGCAGCCACCACTTCCGAACGACCGCGCCCATGTCAAAGCCGGAAGGTCCTTCCCGCCAAGACCGGTCGAACGGGACGTCGTCGCCGGACGGCGCCGGATCCGGCCCGTCCAACATCACCCGGCACGGCATCGGGGCCGCTTCGCCGATCAAGAGCGCTTCTCCCTGCTGCAAGTTCGGCAGCGCTTCCAACAATCCGCCCGCCGAATCCGGCGTCAGCCTCCGGACATGCCCTTGGTCCGCTTCATTCGTCAGGCGGAAAGCGACAAAGGTGCCGCACTGCGACAGCACCGCGGCGGGCAATTCGGTCGGGCGCTGGCTGACGACAATCAGCCCGACGCCGTATTTGCGGCCTTCCCTGGCGATTCTTCCGATCTGCTCCCCCGCGGGACCGGTTTCTCCGGAACGGCTCTCGGCGAGATAGGCGTGCGCTTCCTCGCAGACGAGGCAGATCGGGTATTGCCGGCGCCAGGGGTTCCACAGGTTGAAGTCGAACGCCGTGCGGGCGACGACCGATACGACGACGCTGCGCGCTTCGGACGGAACGCCGCTCAGATCGACAATCGTCACCCCGCCGCCTGCGTTCAGCAGGTTCTCTATCACGGCAGGCAGAACGGCGGAATGCCCGCAATCCCGAATGTCCGTCAGAAAACCGAGCCTGCGGTCTTCCAGCTTGCTGCGCAGGCGGAGAATGAAATTTTGCAAATATTGGCTCGACCGGCTGCGGCCCGCATCCTCCCGTTCCGCCCGCGCCAGCAGTTCGCGCAAATCGAAATAAACCGGCGTGTCGACGGTCAGCCGCTCCCGCAGCAGCCGCCGGGCGTCCGTCTCCCCGATCAGGCCGGCGATGTCCCGCAGCTGCTTCTCCAGGTTCTCACGCTTGAGCGCCAACACCGCATCCCTGAAAAAACGAATCTGGTTGAGCGCGGCATGCTCCGTCCGGTCGGCGAACACTTCCCGCAGCTCGGCGAAATTGAGCAGCCAATACGGCAGCTTCAGGCTGTCGCCGGAAAGATAGTTTGCGCTCGGAAAAGCGATCCGGTACTCGTTGTGGGTGTCGAGGATAACGATGTGCGCGTGAGGGCAGCGGGCCGGATCGCTCGCCTTCTGCAAAAGGCCGGCGACGGCGGACGACTTGCCGGTGCCCGTCATGCCGACCACCGCCGCGTGCCGCCCGAAGAAGCGGTCGACCCGGATGAAGCAGCGGGAGCCTTCGGGCTGGGTCAGCCGTCCGACGGACAACCCGTTTCCGTCGGGGTCGCCGAACAAAGCGGCGATGTCCGCGTCATCCGGCGCGAACACTTTGCTGCCGACGACCGGATAGCTTCCGACCCCCCGGCGGAAACGGCCCCCGCTCAGCTCGCCAATGAGCTGCGCTTCGAATCTTTTCCGCTCGACGGCCGCCGGACGGCCGTCCTCGCCGGTTCCGACCGTCTCCGCCATGCGCATGGCGGTCACGAGGCCGATCACTCTCGTCCGCGGGCCGACGTTGATCGTCACCAGACTGCCCGGCTGGCCGACGACGTAGTCGCGTCCTTCGCCGACCGGGATCGACAGCGTCGCCTCGAACCGATCGCCGACGTCTACCATGACGCGGCGCCCGTCCACTTCGCGGACCGCTCCGAGCTCAGGCGATGCCTTGTTCATCTTCCGCGCCTCCCGCAATGAACTTGAACAGGCGCGACGCTTTCCAGCAGTCGCCGTAGTCCGGCTCGAGCGTCCGCTCCGTGAACAGGGAGAGCCGCTCCAGCCGCGCGGCTTCGCGCTCCAGGTCGGGACGCGCCTCTTTCAGGAACGCGAACGCGGTCAGCTGCGGATTCGTCCGGACGGCTTCGTAGATCGGCTCGTTCAGATGCGCGTCCGAGAAGCTGTATCCGATGACGACAAGCGTCTGGCAGCTTCGCAGCGTCTCCCGGAATTTCGCCTGGAACAGCGCGTACGGCGATTTGTGCGATTCGGCGTATTTGTCCCGGGAAGGGTAGACGATCAGCGCGGCCTCGTTGTCCGTCCGCGCCAGGGAGCCGTCCTCGATGATCTGTCCGCCTTCGCTGGCGTAGGTGATCGAGCCGTGCAGCTTGACCAGATAGGCGGGCTTCCGGTTCGCCACCGGATCCAGCGTCCGCTCGTCCAGATGGCGCCGGTACAGCCCGCTGAAGCCGTTGCCGAACGCGATCCGGTTGTAGTCGAGCGCATCTTCCAGCAAAATGTCGTTGTTCGTCGTATAAAACCAGATCGGGTCCGGATAGCTGCGCTTGGCGAATAGCCGCCCGACAAACTCGCGGTGGTAATCGCTGTGCGTCACTTTCTGCAACTCGCTTCGGATCAGCATCGTCGCTTCCCGGCGGAACCGGGTCAGGCGGTCCGGCGTAAACGGCTCGGGCAGCGGCAGAACGGTGGATTCGTGCTGCTGTTCCAAGAGGAGCGCGGCGTTCAGCAGGTCCTCGATGTTGGCGGCGGCCCGGCGCTCCTTGCGCACAAGCCGGGACAAGGCCTCGAACATGCGCCGCGACGGGGCGGACAGACGACGGCCGATCGCCTCGGTCAGGTCGGACATGAGCGGCAGCTTCGCCTCGCAGGACGCCCCCGCGCCCAGCAGGAAGACCAGCTTCCTTTCGTTCAGCCTTTTGCGGAAATACTCGATCGGGGTCAACGTCCCTTCCCTCCTCTGAAAAAGGTTTCTATGACCAGTATGTACGAGATGCGAGTCTCGCAACCGGGGCGGGCAAAGGGTTGGGGCGACCGAATGGCCCGGCGCATCGTCGGACGCTGCCGGAGCTGCAGGGCGGCACGGCCGCACGAGCGAGCAGGCCACAGGAGGACGGGTAGGTGAGTCCATGCCGGATTCAAACCGGAGGTGAAGGGATGATGGCGACTGGGAATAGGGGTTGAGAGTCCATGCGGGTTGCAGGCAGGAGATTGGAAAAAATCATATAAAATGCAGTCATTGCACCATGCGAGCCGCGGGACCCCCCCGATGAGACCGAGACCGGCCGCCGCGGGGAGAGACTTGGGGCGGCGCACGGCGGGCCGGGAGCCGCCCCCTGGCCGGCGGGCGCCCGGGACGGCGGACCGCCAGCGCTACAGCGCTTCGACGATATCCCCGGCGATCAGGGAGCCGGGGGACGGCCGGGCGGCGGCCGCGCGATCGCCGGCGGCGCCATGCAGGTAGACGCCGAGCGCGGCGGCCGCGTCGGCGTCCAGCCCTTGCGCGAGCAGGCTGCCGATGACGCCCGCCAGCACGTCGCCCGCGCCGCCGGTGGCCATCCCCGCGTTGCCCGTCGTGTTGACGTATACGCCGCCCTGCGGCGTCGCCACCACGGTGCGGGCGCCTTTCAGCACGAGAACGACGCCGTTCTGCTCGGCGTAGCGGCGCGCCAGCCCGATGCGATCCCGCTGCACTTCGGGCGTCGCCAGGCCGCACAGCCGCGCCATCTCGCCCGGATGCGGCGTCAGCACCGTCGGCGCCCGGCGGCGCGGCCAGGACAGGGGCGAGCCGGCGGCGGCGAGCATGTTCAGCCCGTCGGCGTCGACGACGAGCGGCGCCTGCACGGCGTCCCACAGCTCGCGCAGCCAGGCGTCGTCGCCCGGCCAGCGGCCGAGGCCGGGACCGACGACGACGGCCTGCTTGCCTTCGGCGCAGGCGGCGAGCCGCTCGGCGGGCGTCTCCCGCCAATCGCCGCGCCCGCCGTCGGCGATGCCGCGCACCATCGCCTCGGGCAAGCGGCCGGCCAGCGGCAGCGCGAGCGACTCGGGCACCGCCCAGGTGACGAGCCCGCAGCCGGCCCGCAGCGCCGCTTTGGCGCACAGCAGGCCGGCGCCGCTCATATCGCGCGAGCCGGCGATCACCAGCGCGTGGCCGTACGTGCCCTTGTGCGTGTCGGCCCGCCGCGGCAGCGGCAGCGACACGCCGAACTTCCGCCGCATCGTCGCCTCGTTTAGGACGAACGCGCTCACGCCAAACCGATGCGCCGCCTCCTCCGGAATGCCGATCGGCCGGACGACGACTTCTCCGGCCGCTTCGGCACCGGGGTAGAGCACAAGCCCCCGCTTCATCATCGCGAGGGCGACCGTAACCCGTGCGCGGATGCACGGGTCGGCCGTCTCGCCCGTGTCGGCGTTCAGCCCGCTCGGCACGTCGATGGCGACGATCGGCTTGCCGCTGGCGTTCGCTTCCCGGATCAGCGAAGCGTACGGCTCCCGGGGAGCGCCCGACGTGCCGGTTCCGAGCAGCGCGTCGACGATCCCGTCCCACCGATTCCAGTCGAGCTTGCCCGGCTCGTACACAACCTGTGCCAAGCCCAGCCGCTGCGCGATGTCGCGCTGCACCGCCGCTTCGCCAGCCAGCGATTCGGGAGGCGCCGCGTAGACGACGCAGACGTCCCAGCCCCGTTCGGCAAGGTGCCGGGCGCAGACGAGACCGTCGCCTCCGTTGTTGCCCTTGCCCGCCAGCACGAGCCAGCGCGGCGCGCGGCCGGAAGCCGGGCAAGCTTCTTCCGCCACCCGCGCCGCTTCTTCCGCAACCGCCCGGCCGGCGTTCTCCATCAGTACGATCGCGGGGATGCCGATTGTCCCGATCGTATATTGGTCGATCTTCCGCATCTCTTCCGAAGTCACGAGATACACCGTACATTCCCCCTTCCCAATTTGCACCGGCACAGCGCACAGACAAACGCAGCTCTTTTTTCGCACCGCGCACGGCTTCCCGTACGCGCTAGAATTCCTTTTTATTTTCGGCTAATTTTCGGCGCATGTCCAGCTTTCCCCATATTCTTTGACGAGGCGCATATCGCCTTGCAAATCGCCGCCAACGTCGTTATGATGAGGGAGAAATATCGACAGGAAGGTTGTGGTTCCCAATGGGAAAGTCCAAAACGAGGAGTATCCGCACTGAAGCGGAGCGGGCCGACCGTTATCACCCGGCAACGGACCGAAGACAGTGGCAACGCAAACCGTTTACGCAGATTCAGCCGAATCGCAAAGCCGAGCAGCGCCGATTGCAATGCCGAAACCGCGGCAACCGCAATGGCGCTGATTTTTTTGTACGCTTTTCCGATTACAGAAAATAAAACAAGGCCTCCTGTACATCGGTAATAACCCAAGGACGGTCCGCGCCCGGCGGAGTCAGCTCCGGGTGTTGCAGCGTGTAGACGAGATCAAACGTTTCTCCCTTCCAGTACTCTTTGACAAACACCCGATGCGCTGCGTCCCGGCCTTCCCCCATCGGTTCCGGCAACGACATTTCCACGCCGAAAAATTCGGATTTCGGCCGATCCCTGTAATTTTCGTTCTGCAAAATTTTGAGCAGAATGGGTGCGGACACTTCGAATCCCCTTTTGATCCGGAAGTTATCGCCGAGCAATTGCTGCAAGCGGTTTACGTTTTCCAAATTCAAGGACTGGCTCGTCAAGATGTCGTAATAAGCTTGCAAAACATCCGCCATTCGTCTTGCGTCCGAATCGGAAGGAAGCTCTTCCCGCAGGAACCTGGCTTTGCTTCCGTAATTGCGGGCTTGGAACGTTTGAATCTCGACGATTCGATCTTTGGGGATATGAACCGTCTTTTTCTCCCCGATGTCGTATCCGATAAAAAACTCGCTCGACAAATCCATCTTTACGTACGTGTGCGGAGATCCCTCATCCGCAGTAATCCGAGCCATTTCCAGCGTGTCTTTCTGATGGGCAAACCGATAGACCTCTTTGGACTGCATATCCAGACCAAATAGGTACAAGGAGAGCGTAAAACATATGGCTGCCACGAAATAAATCGGAACATTGTACATCATGGACTTGGACGGGAAAGCATACCTAGCGCTTCTGCTCATAAAACCGACAACGGCAAAGAAAACGATATAGTACAGAAAATAAGTGATCAGCGGGATCCAGGACCGGCCCCAGCCGTGCAAGATCATGGCGGACTGTAAATAAAACAGTAGCACGAGCAAAAGGAACCCGCCCAAAACACAAGCTCTAGATACCCATTTGCCTCTTTGAATCGCCCGTTGGAGATGGATGTTGACTTTGAACAAGCGGTCCGCCCACTTGGCGAACAAGAAACTCGCGGATATTGTAAACGCCAAATAAATGCCGTTAACCAGATATAAGGATGGGGATAACGGCTGTGCGCGCAAATAATGGTTGAAGATGAAAGTATTCTCATAGAAAGGCGCAAACAGCCCTTGAACGTAGACGAATCCCAAAAAATATACGATAAAAGGAACAAACCACAATTCCTTTAATGTTTCCAGAACTTTTTTCAACGAAGCGTGCAAACTGAACGATCCTTTCCTCTAGCGTTCCCCAAGTTTCCGATTCGAGCCTTTCGACGCCTCGACCGGATACTTCCGGGCGTTCTTCCGCATTTTCCGCTCGAATTCCCGGGCCAGGTCGAAATCGTACTTTTGCGCGAAACGCAGCAGAAAATAGAGAACGTCGGCCAGCTCGTCCCCGATGGACTCCCGCCGCTCCGGATCTTCCAGCATCGCCCGCATATCGTCCGCCGTCTGGAAGCGGAACAACTCCAGCAACTCCGAAGCTTCCGTCACCAGCCCGATCGCCAAATCTTTCGGCGTATGAAACGGATCCCAGTCCCGCTCTTCGCAAAATTGCCGAATCTGCTCGGCCATCGCGGCCAACTTGTCCATCAGATTTACCTTCTTTAACACTTGATATCAGCTTTGCTGCGAATATTCCAATTCACACCAATTTCAGGTATATAAAAATTTTTATGGAAGTTAAATATAATTTTACCTGTTAGAAAATCGAGCGCGTCACCACGGTTGTAGACCGCTGCGCTAGCTTTCACTACGATAATTCCCAGTAAGTAATTCCGAAAATTTCCTTATAAATTGTCCATCCCCTTTCAATTCTATAACTAAATTAGAATCTGCTGAAGTTAACAAAAATTTTTCTTCGCTCCTCCTCAATATCATAATATACTAATCTATGCTTATCCGTCTGCAATTCATAATTCATTAGTTTGCTCATCAAGTTTCGCACAACGTGGCCAGTTAAGGGGGTCCGAATTCATCCATATATTTGAATCTCATTTTTATCACCTTCATTAATAAAAACTTCAAAGCCGTCATAAGCAAGATGAACATTATTCGGTAGTAAATTACTAAATTCGAAGTCAATATCGTGAGACAAATGTGTTAGGATCATATTTTTTATATTTAAGTTTAATTTTATTTCTATGCCTTCCTGTACATCATAGACCGACCTGCTTGTCATAGGGGCATCTTCTTTCCAGTAAGATGTGCCTAAAACAACGAGATCCATAGATTCCATTGTATTTAATTGTTCCTTGGTAAGATTGAATGTATCGGGATAATAACCCAAAGTAAAATGGTTGTTACTCTTGAATGTTATCCCGTAAGAGTAACCATTAAATCCATGATTCATTTTAATAAACCTTATGTCGTAATTCTCAATGACATAATGATCAGTCGGAATAAACGATAAACCTTTTCTTTTTGTAATGTAAGGAAACCTCAATTTGATCTCCTCAATCACATCAAATGGGGCAACAATCCTGCAATCAGCTCTGTTCCAAAAACAAAGATCGACCAGATCCCCAATTCCCGCAATATGGTCATTATGAGTGTGGGTAATTAATATATCATCAGGTATTTTTTTATTTGCAAATTTTAGAAATTGATTTCTAAAATCTGGACCGACATCCAATAAAGCCTTCCTCATGTTATTAAAGGTTACATACAAACTGGATCTTGTCCTTTTATTAAAAACATTCTCGGAAGCACATACTTTACAATCACACATCATTCTTGGAACTCCATGAGCATCACTTGTACCCCAAAACTTGATATGCATTTCAACTCACCCTCAATTTATGTTTCTCCTTCACTTCTTGATGTCTGTGCCGCAAAAATATGGTTGGCGATCTGCATATCCACCTCTAGTTGTTTTGTGTCCCTTTAGAATAAAGTCAAATTTAAGAAAAAACACCTTGCCTCACCCCGTTTCTCCATAGATCCCTCTGACCGCTTCCTCAATCCCGGGTTCCTTGACTTGAATATCCGTGATCTCGTAGTTTCTCGCCACCCACGTGATCGCTTCGGCTACGCTAATTTGCTCTTTGTTAAACAGAATCCATTTCCTTGCTCCCTCTTCTTTGACCACCTTGAGTCTGGCATCGCGAATCGCCACATGTTCATCCTGAAAATCGACGACCAGGGTGTGTCCGTTTCCGAATCGGTCCTTGAACGCATCGATATCGCCATCGTACACGATCTTCCCTTTGTCGATCGTAATGATGCGGCTGCAGATTTGCTCGATATCGTCCATGTCGTGCGTGGTGAGCATCACCGTCATTTTTTTCTCCCGATTGATTTCTTTAATAAAATGCCGGATATTTCGTTTAATCAGAACGTCCAGCCCGATGGTCGGTTCATCCAGATAAAGGATATCCGGATCGTGCAGCAAAGAGACGACCAGTTCCGCTCTCATTCGCTGTCCCAGACTGAGCTGCCGGACCGGCGTTCTTAGAAAATCTTCCATCTGCAGCAATGCGGTGTAAAATTCAACATTTTGCTTGAACCTGGATTTGTCGATGCGATAGATTTTGCGATACAAATCGAACGTCTCTTCCATCGGCAAATTCCAATAAAGCTGCGAACGTTGGCCGAATACCAGCCCGATTCTCATCGCATTTTCCTTGCGGTTTTTGTAAGGGATCCGGCCGTTCACAAGAACGCTTCCAGATGTCGGCAGCAGAATTCCCGCCAGCATTTTGATGGTCGTCGATTTTCCGGCTCCGTTCGGCCCGATGTATCCGACCAGTTCTCCTTTTTCAATCGAGAACGAAACGTGATCGACCGCCTTTTTGATTTCGTATTCCCGGTGAACAATGGATTTGACCGAATGGATGAAGCCCTTGTTTCTTTTGAAAATTTTGAATTCCTTGCAAACATCGTTCAGTTCGATCAGCGCCATGCGGATCCATCCTCCTTACGAACCGGTACTCTTGTAGTGATTAATGCCCACGTTCCAGAACCAATAGGAAAGGCCGAATAACAGCAAGCCGACAAACGGACACCCATATTGAAAAGAAGGACTGAACATCATAAAGTCGGATTTCTCCAAAAAGAACTGAGACGGATAAAAATTAATAAAGGCATAGGGCAACAGGAGCGTCAGAACGATTTGCACGAACTTGTTGTATGCCGATACGGGATACCGAATGAAGTTCCGCAGCTGGAAAAAGAAGATGTTTCTCAGCCCTTGGGTTTCGACAAACCAGAAGGCGGGCACGGAAGTGGCGACGAAACCGGCCCCTTGAATCAGGGCTCCGCCCAATAAACATACGAGCAGTCCCATCCATTTAACAAACGTAAGCGCTATGCCCAGTTGATGGAAACAAATAAAAATGATAAAGATCGACAATAACAGATGGCTGATATAGGCGGAGTTGAATTCTTTGCTGATCAAGTACAGGAAACTGTTTAAAGGCCGGGTCAAGATTTCATCGAAGGAGCCGTTTTTAATCATGAATGACAATTGCGTACACGGCGTAAACAGGAAGAATCCCGCCAAGGCATACGACGCCAAATTAAGCGCATACAGGAACATGACTTCATAAGAACCCCAGCCATGAACGGATTGAAACTTGTCGACCAGAACCCAAATCAAAAGAAATTCCGCGCCATACGCGGCAGCCTGTGCCAAAGCCCCCAATAGGAACGATTTGCGGTACTCGGCGACTCCCATGATTTTGAGCTTGATGAATTCGATATATAATCCGATATAATGCACCTCGACTTAACCCCCGTGAATGATCAATTTATGCTGGGCCCTTGTCCACATGATTCGTTCGATTGCTAGTAAAATCAGCAGCCATACGAATTGCAGTCCAATAATTTTAATGGTCCCGTCCAGCGTCTGCTTGCCGATGTAGATGGAGATCGGATCGAAATAAACGAGCTTGAACGGAAGCCAGCTGCTGATGGCGTACAGCCATTTCGGATAGAACCAGAGCGGCACGAAGGAACCGGAGAACAGTTCGTTGAAAGCCGCCAGCACGAAGCTCAAATACCAGGAGGTATGCAGCCAGAAAGCCAGTAGTCCGAGGATGTAGTTGATGTGGAATGAAATGAAGATTCCGATCGTTAAGCTGAACAGAAAGCAGACGAAGGCAAAGGGCTCGACGGTTAACGACACGCCGTACACGAGTACGGCAATGAGAAAGGTCGGAATGAACACGAACAGAAGTTGAAACAAATTGTTGCCCAAATCTTCGGCCAGCAGATAATATTTGAAATTCACCGGCTTGATCAAATCGGAAACAATGGCTCCCGACGATACCCGCTCGGCGATTTTCCGACCCACGCCCGATGCGGTTATAACGGTGACAAACGTGCTGACGACGATGTATTTCAACATGTCGGGCAACGTAATGGAATTAATGGAAGCATGGTTATGATAGAGGGCGGTCCAAATGCTTAATTGAACGGACAAACTGATAAAACCGGCAACTATGGAAATGTAGAAGTCGAATCGATAGACGTATCTCTCTTGAAAAGTTTTTTTGAAAAATTCGAGATATAAGTCCAAACCGAGCCTTCCTTCCACATCGGATCAAATTTTTCGTTAGACTAATCATACTACTATTCTACTGCTGTTATTATAATATAAATTTATGGAAAATAAATAGCAAACTATGACTGCTTTAGTCGAAAAAACAAAAAATAAGCCGGGAGGGGAGCAATGTTTCCCTCCCGGCTTCACATCACCATCCGCGACGGCTTCTTCGTATACCGGTTGGCGTAGGCCGAAGCGGCGTAGGCTTCCGGCTTCACGCGCGGCGCGTACATGCCCATCGCTTCCACGCGGTCGACCATCTCCTGGACGTAGAGCGACGTCTTGTTGACGATCGGCTCGGTCCCGGCGTCGATGTCGATGTACGTCTCCAGCGCCGCCCCCTGATAGACGTAGGGAAGCAGCAAATCCTCCATCCGGCTGACCGCCTTCTCGTCGAAATAACCGGCCACCTGCTGGGACAGCGCCGTTTCCAGCGTCAGCTTCTCCCGAATCGACGTCAGTTCGCGGGGAACGGACACTTGCCGGTAGCAGGCCCAGGCTCCTTTGCCCAGCCGGTGGATGATGATGCCGGTGACGAATTTCGTATGGCCGCGGTGCACCTGGCTGTCGGTGCCGATGACGAAGTGGTACGCGGCGCGCGGATCCTGGGAGATGAACCTTACGATGCGGTCGAACACGTCTTCCGGCGTCAGGCGGCTTTCCGTCGTATTTTGAAAATAAAGCTCATCCGGCATCGCCGTCCGTTTCCGTTTGGACATTCGGCATCCCCTTTCCCTTAACCAAGCATTCCTGTGCAACCCGTTCCGCTTTGCCGCTTCAACTTCCCGGAAAAAAGAAGGAGGCTGCGAGCCGCAGCCTCATGTCCGATCTTCGCCCGAGTCCCGACGACCAGGCACCGATACGGCCAAAGAGCCTCGAAAGGCGACGCCTGCCGTTGCGGCAAGCGAGCTGGCTGCCGTTCTCCGTTGCCTGCCGGTTGCAGCGAACATGGCCATCTCCCGCGCCTCCCGTTCGTCCTTGTCGATGATTGCTTATCTTCAATTTATTGTAAGCCTGCACCGCGCAAACCGTCAACCTTCGGCAGCGGCGGCAAAGCCCCATTTTCAGGCCGATCGATGGAACAGGCGGATGAAACTGTATTGTCCCCATAAGGCGGAACGATTATATTAGAAAAGGCAAAATTCCGGGTTGTCCCGGGTATCCCATCGATTCGGAAGGTGAACGCGTGCAAAAGATCATTCAAGTCCACGAACGTCTCCCGTTCCTGCAGTGGCTTCCGCTCAGCCTGCAGCATCTGTTCGCCATGTTCGGCTCCACCGTCCTCGTTCCGGTTCTGTTCCATGTCGATCCGGCCACCGTTCTGTTTATGAACGGAATCGGCACTTTGTTCTACCTCTGGATCTGCAAAGGGAAAATTCCCGCCTATCTGGGGTCGAGTTTCGCTTTTCTGTCGCCGGTATTTCTGGTGCTGGCCGATTCGTCCTATCAGGCTGCGTTGAGCGGTTTTATCGCGGCCGGCGTCATTTTCACCGTTGTGGCGATCGTCATCCGATACGCCGGCACGCGCTGGATCGACGCGGTGTTTCCGCCCGCGGCGATGGGCGCCATCGTGGCCGTCATCGGCCTGGAACTCGTGCCGACCGCGGCCGAGATGGCGGGGTACATCGCGCCGAGCGGAGCCGCGGATTGGCATCCCGACGCCGAAACGGTCATCCTCTCGACGGCGACGCTGCTTATTGCCGCCGTCGGCATGGCGGCTTTCCGCGGTTTTCTGAAAATCATTCCGATCCTGATCGGCATCGTCTCGGGCTACGTGCTGGCCTGGATGATGGGTGCCGTCTCGTTCGACGCGCTGAAGGAAGCTTCGTTTTTCTCGGTCCCGACGTTCTACGCTCCGGAATGGGACTGGCGCGCGGTCGCCATCATCGCGCCCGCCTCGCTGGTCGTCATCGCCGAGCATATCGGCCATCTGGTCGTGACCGGCAACATCGTCGAGAAGGACTTGTCCCGGGATCCCGGACTTCATCGCTCCTTGCTGGGCAACGGCCTGTCCACCATCGCGTCCGGACTGGTCGGTTCCACGCCGAACACCACCTACGGCGAAAACATCGGCGTGCTGGCGATCACCCGCGTCTACTCGGTGTTCGTCATCGCCGGCGCGGCGGTGTTCGCGATCGCCCTTTCGTTTCTCGGCGATTTCGCCGCCCTCGTCCGTTCCATCCCCGGCCCGGTGATGGGCGGCGTCTCGCTGCTCCTGTTCGGCGTCATCGCGGCGAGCGGCATCCGGATGCTGGTCGAGTCCCGCGTCGATTACACGAAGCCGACGAACATCGTCCTGACGACCGTCGTGCTCGTCATCGGCCTAAGCGGCGCTTCCGTGAACTGGGGCTATCTGTCCCTGAAAGGGATGGCGCTGGCGACCTTCGTCACGATTGCGCTCAGCCTGTTTTTCCGCCTGCTCAAGGCGATCGGATGGCTGAAGGAGTAAAAAGGAGAAAAGGCTGCCGCGCGCAGCCTTTTCCCGCTTATGTCCCAATCTAGCCGATGTACTTCTGCAAGTTCCGGTAGCTGATCGCCAGGCTGTCGAACGGATCGCGCCTGCAGTCGTCCTGCTCGACGACGTACCATTTGACGCCGATGTCGCGGCAGGCTTCGATGAGCGGGCCGTAGTTCATATTGCCTTCGCCGATCTCGGCGGTCGCCTGCTGATCCTGCACGATCGCCATGTCTTTCAGGTGGACGACGTCCATCCGGCCCCGCACGTTGCGGATCCATTCTCCCGGATCGGCGCCGCCGGCCTGCACCCAGTACAGATCCAGCTCGAAGCCGAACGCGTCCGGATCGGTATCCTCCAGCAACATCCGGATGCCCGTCCGGCCGGAACCGAACCGCTCGAATTCGAATTTGTGGTTGTGGTAAATGAATTGCAAGCCCCGCTCCTTCAGCCGCTGCGCGATCGCCCCCGCCTCCTTCGCGAAAGCCGCGAACCCCTCCGCCGATCCGCGGAAGGCGGGAGGCATCGAGCCGACGCCGACGTAATCGCAGTTCCACAGCTGATGCATGGCGACGACCTGGTCGAACTCGTTCTGCAGCCGGTCGAAGCCGACGTGCGTCGCGCAGATGGAAAGGCCGAATTCGTCGGCCGCCGCCTTGACCCGCTCCGGCTCAATGGGACCGATCGCCGAGACTTGCACCGCGGTGTAGCCGATCTCCCGGATTCTGCGGAACGACTCCCGCAAATCCCGCTCGTTCTGCGTAAATTGCCGCACCGTATACAGTTGGGCGGCCAGGTTCGATCGATTCATGACGAACATCCCTCCTGAATTGGGGCGAATGGTTTACAGACCCCGTCCGGCCTGCTTCTTGCATTGCTCCGGCGTCATGCCGACATGCTTCTTGAACAGCCGGCTGAAATGCGCCAAATGCTTGAACCCGAGCCGGAAGCACACATCGGTGACGGATGCCTCCGGATCGAGCATGAACCGGACGCGCGCTTCGTTGATCCGCTTGCGGTACACGTAATCGAACAGCGTCACGCCGGTTACTTCTTTGAAAATTTTGGCTATATACGACTTGCTCAGGTGCATGTGCCGCTGCAGTTCGTCCATATGCAGGTCCGCGGTATAATGGTCCTCGAGCCAGGTGACGATCTGCTGCACCGTTTTTTCCTTGACCGACGGAAACTCCTTGCGGTCGCGAAGCGGCTGCCGGCACTGCTCGTACAGAAAATACAGCAGGTCGATCAGCGCAAGCTGCATCCGGTTGTCCGCGACGGCGTCCCGGCGCTGCCGGAAGCCGTTCATGCGCTCCAGCATCCGCTCGGCTTCTTCCTTCTCCGGACCGCGCAGCCGGATGCGGTAATTTTTGAGCGTCTGAAACGGCTCCAGCACGTTGGCGGCGCCGGGCAGCTCCAGATACGGGCGGACGATCGCCGGATCGAAATGCACGATGGAGCGGACGTACGCTTCGGAAGGATCGATTTTGGCACAGTGCAGCGTCATCCCGTACATCAGGATCAGGTCGCCGGGCGCGAGCGTGTAGATGCGGTCCCCGATCAAATAATTGCATTTGCCGGCATGAAAATAATAAATTTCGTAATCGGTATGGGAATGGTAGACCGGCTGAATCGGCCCTTCGACCCGGTAGCCGAAATCGATTCGCGGGCGCGGGTCCCTATCCGGCGCGCCGGCGGGCGCCCCGGTCCCGCTCATTCGACGCGCACCGCCTGCGCCTGCGCCAATAGGCACAACTCGGCCGCCTTGAAGGCGTGCTCCTGCGTCATCGCCCGCTCCGTCCGGTTCAGGCAGTCGAGAATGAAGGCGCCGAAGAACGGATAGCCGACCTGATCTTTCACGTCGAGCCGGTGTTCTTTCTCCCCGTCGACCCAGTACACGTGGTCGCCGCCGGGATCGCGGGCGACGTCGACGTACTTGCGAAGCTCGATGTACCCTTTCGTGCCGAGAATGATCGTGCGCCCGTCGCCCCACGTCGACAGGCCGTCCGGAGTGAGCCAGTCGACGCGGAAATAGCCGGTGGCGCCGTTGTCCCCAAGCAGCGTCGCGTCCCCGAAGTCTTCAAGCTCCGGGTATTCTTTGCAATGGTAATTGGCCACCTTGCTGTGCAGCACTTTGGCGTCGCGGCAGTCCGCGTAATACAGAAACTGCTCGATCTGATGGCTGCCGATGTCGCACAGGATGCCGCCGTAATTTTCCTTGCGGAAAAACCACGCCGGCCGCGAAGGGGCGTTCAGCCGGTGCGGCCCGAGCCCGAGCACCTGGACGACGCGGCCGATCGCCCCGGCCTTGACGAGCTGGCCGGCGAATTCCGCGCTTTCCACGTGCAGCCGCTCGCTGTAATACACGGCGTATTTCCGCCCGGTCTCGCGCACCGCCCGCTTCGCCCGCTCCAATTGATCGAGCGACGTGAACGGCGTTTTGTCGGTGAAATAGTCTTTGCCGTGCTCCATCACTTTCACGCCGAGCGGTCCCCGTTCGGAAGGAACGGCCGCCGCGGCGACCAGCCGCACTTCGGCGTCCTGCAAAATCTCGTCCAGCGAGGCCGCGGCCTTCGCTTGCGGATACGTCTGCCGGAACCGGGCCACTTTCTCCGGGTCCGGGTCGTACACCCATTTCAGCGTCGCCCCGGCTTCGATCAGGCCGTTGCACATGCCGTAAATGTGCCCGTGGTCGAGCGCGACCGCGGCGAATACGAACTCGCCGGGGCCGACGACCGGCTGCGGCTTGCCTTGCGGCGCATAGTTCATGCCGTCGGATCGGTTCATCTGGCACCTCCGTCAGTGGGTTCCGCTGACGTCGAGCGTGCGGCCGGAACCCGTTTTTTTCCGATAAGAAGACGTTCGGATCCGCTCCTGCAGCTTCTCGTAGTACAGATCCTCGTCGACCGGCAGGTCGACCCAATCGTCGGTCCAGGCCGACAGCAGCATCGCGTTGGCGATGGACAGGCCTTTGATGCCTTCTTCGCCCGGCGCGAGCAGCGGCTTCCCGCGGACGATGGCGTCCACCCAGTTCCGGGTAATACCGGCATGCTGCGGTCCGCCGCCGCTGACGGGGATTTCGCATTTCCAGCATTCCGGCTGCCCGAATCCGCCGGTATACGTCCGGTTGAACTCGGATTCCGGCACTCTGAGGCGCCAGAACGTCATGCGGTCGTCCTCGACAACGATTTTGCCGCGGTCGCCGGAAATTTCGAAGCGGTTCGTGCCCGGCGCCTCGAACGTGGACGTGACGAACACGCCCGTCGCCCCGTTCGCATATTCGGCGTAGGCGGTCACGTCGTTCTCCACCTCGATGTCGCGATGCTTTCCGAACCCGCAGAACGCGCGAATGCGGACCGGCATCAGCCCGGTCGTCCATTGCCACAGGTCGAGCTGGTGCGGGTCCTGGTTGAGCAGCACGCCGCCGCCTTCGCCGGCCCAGGTCGCCCGCCAGTCTCCGGAATCGTAGTAGCTCTGCGGACGGTACCAGTTGGTGATGATCCAGTTGGTGCGCCGGATTTCGCCAAGCTCGCCCGATGCGATCAGATCTTTCAGCTTGGCATAGAGAGGGTTGGTGCGCTGGTTGTACATGATGCCGAACACTTTCCCGCTCCGCGCGGCGACTTCGTTCATCTCCCGCACCTGCTTCGTGTAGACGCCGGCCGGCTTCTCGACGAGCACGTGCAGGCCGTGCCGGAAAGCGGCGATCGCTTGCGCCGGATGCTCGTAGTGCGGCGTGCAGATGAGCACTCCGTCGACGATGCCGGAGCCGAACATCGCTTCCGCGGTCTCGAACCTCGCCACGGCGTCTCCCCACTGTTCAGCCGCATACGCGAGCCGCTCGGGCCTGGCGTCCGCCACCGCCGCAAGCCGCGCGTCGGGTACTGCACCGTCGATTAAATAGCGCGCATGACTCGTCCCCATGTTGCCCAGGCCGACAATTCCGATCCTCACCGTTCCCATGTCCGGTTCTCCCCGTCCCTTCTGGCGCGATTCAAATTCAAAACCGCTTTCATTGTAACATAGAAAAGGCGCCGGCGCTTTACTGGAGCGGTCCATTTTCATCCGATCATTTGACTGTGAGTCCACTCTTCGCACTGTCGATTCGGGTCGAACCCATGTGACTTGCGCCTTAAGAACTGGTTCGGATTGACTATTTTCTCGATTAATGCTATCGTTAATCTACAACTTCATGTCGAAAATCGCTGATAAAGGCAAACTTGTCGAAAGGCAAGGACGCAAAGCTATGGGTCTAAGGTTCCGCGTGAACGATGATCGCCAAGCCGCCAAAGGGTTTTGCACGCCCTCTTTGGGATGCCGGTTTTGGACAGCCGCCAAACGGGAAGGAGGGGAATGAAGTTGCAGACGAACGGGATTTCCGCCGAGCTTAAAGCGGAGCAAGTCGCAGACGACATCCTGCGGAAGCTGAAGGGGAAGGACGCGAGCGAGATCGCCGACCTGATCCGGTCTTTGGAGACGATGTACAAGCTGATCCGCGCCCGGCATGCGTAAAATTAATCTTTTCTCACTTTCGGCCGAAAGGCCGATTTTTTGTTAATGTCTGGATATTTTTGAGGTTGCGGATACCATCCGGCGTTGGAATTTCCAATTTTGTGGATGGGCTTGGAAGCTTCGAAACCAATTTCCATAGAAGCGCCGGAACTCCTCATGTTAAGATGCAGGTACGTAAACGGGCCGTTTACGAATACCGAATCGGGAGGACAACATGAGAAAATCGTTGATGGCTTTGGCCGTATCCGTGACTTTGGCAGCCGGCGGGCTGGCCGCGGGCGGACAAGCGCACGCTGCCGCCCAGACGGTGAAGACGTATCAGACGCCTCCTTTCGACGCTTACAAAATCAGCGCCGGAGACACCCTGTACTATATCGGCAAGCGTTACGGGGTTTCTCTGAGCAAGCTGTTTCAATTAAATCCCGGCATCGATCCGTATCGTTTGTACGTAGGCCAGATCGTGAAACTGCGCGATTCCGCGCCTTCGGCTCCATCGGCTTCGCAACCCGCCAAGCCGTCGCAGCCCGCCCCTTCGGCGCCTTCCTCGCAGCCCGCGCAAACGGGCAGCTACGAGCAGCAGGTGTTCGATCTCGTCAACAAGTACCGGGCCGATGCCGGACTGTCGCCGCTGAAATGGTCCAGCCAGCTTTCGGCGATGGCCAAAGACAAGGCGGTCGACATGTACACGAACCATTACTTCGACCACAACTCGCCGACGTACGGCTCGCCGTTCGATATGATGAGATCTTACGGTATAAGCTACAACTATGCCGGGGAAAATATCGCCATGGGCCAGCGTACGCCGCAAGAAGTGATGACGGCTTGGATGAACAGCCAAGGTCACCGCGAGAACATCTTGAATCCGCATTACACGACGATCGGCATCGCCTATTACAACGGCGAGTGGGTGCAGGAATTCATCGGCTGAACGGCCGAGGCCTGCCTTGCCGCGAACCCCTCCGCCGCGCCGGCGGGACGCCTGAACCCTTCCGGCGCGGGAGGGGATTTTTTTCGCCAACGCGCGATGCGCGCTCTAGGACTCCATTTTGCTGAAAATGCGAATGATTTTCCGGACCGCAAAATCCAAATCCATCCTGTCGTCCTCGCCAAGAGAAGCGATTCTGTCGGACAGAATCGCGCGGAATTCTTCCCATCGGGCAATCGCCGCCTCTTTGCCTTTATCCGTGATCACGAGTTGGTAGGAACGCCGGTCGCGAGGGTTCCGGGTTCTTTCGACATAGGCGAGCTCCTCGAGCTTTTTGACGAGCGGAGTCAGCTGCTGCTTGGCAATCCGGATCCGGCGGGCCAGCCGCGTCATGGCCATCCCTTCGGGTTCATGCACAAGTTCGTCCAGCACGTGCAGCTGAAGGTGGGTTAAGCTCGATGGTTCGGGAACGGATCCGTTCTTGCCGGACAGCTTGCTCATGTTGTTGAACAGCACGGAAAGCAGCCGGATCAAATCTTCGGCCATTCGTTCGGGATTCGGGTCCAACGCCGCCACCTCCTTTCACGCACCTGCCGGCATTTTGACAAATCGTAAATAAATATTTATTATTTAATTGGATCCAGTCTAATTTTAGTACATAATATTTTATTATATAACCCCATGACGCCGTTACAAGACGGCTGCGAAAAGGAGCGAGAACCGGAATTGGTTGCTTCGGGATTGATCTTCGGCATTTACCCGCTCGGCGTGGCGGGCACTCCTGTCGGTTTGGCTGTAGGCCCCAAGGACGATGACGAGAAAATCCGGCGACTGCTGGAAGATCTTAAGGGTCCGTCGAAGGTGCTGCTGCCCAGAAACTATATCGTATATACGGGGCCCGGCTCGGAAAACAAGCTTTTGGCGGTGGCGGAACGTTATGCGAACGCCGGTCTGCTGGGAGATTTGGCGATTGGCTGCTTTCAAGATGCGGACTTGCCGCTTGACGGTTGGATCGAATTTATTCGCACCGTCCTCCGGAAGTACGGCTCCCGCCTGGACGCGCTGCAAATTACAAACGAACCGAACCTGACGTTTATGGACGGGTCGAAGCCATACGTGCTGCAAGCGCTTGTCCAAGGCGTGCTTGCGGCCAAACAGGAAGCGCTGCTGCACGGCTTCCGCACGAAAATCGGATTCGGCTCGGTGCCGGAAGGACCCAAAACGATTCCCCATTTTTGGGAAAATCTCGCTCAGCAAGGCGGCGCAAGGTGGATCGAATCCGTCGATTATGTCGGGCACAATTTTTACGTGGACGTTTTCGAGGATGAACCGATCCCTTTGGAGAAAATTCCGGACGTGGTGGAGAGCACGCTGCGCCATCTTCGGGAGCAAAGCCTGACCAAAGCCGGAATACCCGCCTCCGTTCCGATTCGGATTACGGAGAACGGGTGGCCGACCGGAAAAAATCCGTTTGCGCAGGTCCAAAGAACGTACGATCGCCAGGCAGAAGTGCTGGAGATCGTGATCCGAACGGTTCACCGTTTGCGAAACGAACTGAATATTACCCACTATGAGCTGTTCGGGCTGCGGGATGCGGACAGTTCCAAAGACGATCTGTTCCATCAGTTCGGAATCGTTCGGGACGATTACACGCCGAAACCCGCGTATGATACTTTCAAGCGCTTGGTGCGGGAGCTTGGCAATTAACTCGGGCGATAGGATTGCGGAACGTCAGATCGAGTACCGGACGTTTTCGGGAATCGTCGGGACCGACTCCGAGAACAGGACGACGGCAACGATGACGATCACGAGAATGACGGCGTACAGCGCGGTGCCGACGATTCCGCAGACAAGTCCGGCGATGGCCATGCCGCGGCCCTGCTCGCCGGTCCGTTTAATTTCCTTGAGCGAAAGGGAGGACAGGACGATCGCGATAATCCCGATCACGAAACCGACGTAAGGAATCACGATCGACAAAATGCCCAGCACCATCGCGGCGATCGATTTGCCGTTCGTGCGGGGCGGCGTGTGCGGCGGAGGCGGATAACCGTAAGACGGCGGGATGTCGTTGGAAAAGTGCTGATCCATGCGAACTCTCCTCAAGCGAACATTTCGTTTCATTATACCCGAAACCTGTCGATTGCGCTATATGTCTCCTGCGGACGCAGAGGTTTCGGCTTTAGTTTCCAATTTACCGTAAGCCGTGGGCAACAAGACAAAAAAAGGGCGGTTCCGACATGACTCGTTTATCATGAAGCAAATGTGTACAGCTCAAATAAAAGCCAGTGGCCA
>Ga0207789_1000047_pt1 | contig 140968 bp, 153 predicted proteins | sample HigsolmetaGSP12D_FD_184840 | JGI IMG/M metagenome (GOLD analysis project Ga0207789, IMG submission 184840) | High solid enriched microbial communities from the Joint BioEnergy Institute, USA - SP1-2-D (SPAdes) | ecosystem: Engineered > Bioreactor > SSF (Solid state fermentation) > Aerobic >... | reverse complement strand
ATTTCGGTTTTCACCCCCCGACCATCTATTTCCCGTTGAATGTGGAAGAGAGTATGATGATTGAACCGACTGAAACGGAATCGAAGGAAACGTTGGACGCCTTTATCGAGACAATGATTCAAATCGCGAAGGAAGCGGAAGAAAATCCGGAAATTGTCCAAGAGGCTCCGCATACAACGGTTGTAGGAAGGCTTGACGAAACAAAAGCGGCAAGAAAACCGATTTTAAAATATGTGAAAGAATAAAGATTAAAAAATTGTAGATCATTGAATTCTGCGACATCAATGCTGTGGCTTTATGATATGTAAAGGTTTAAGGGTGATTTTGTCGTAGTCTTCAATTGATAACATGATAACCGTCCTGATACACTTTCTGTTTTAAACATGTATCAGGACTATTTTTCGTTCATGTATAACTTTCTAGTATGGAATGAATGGCTATATTGATCTACCAACTTGACTATGGAATATCATTACGAAAAAAACCAGACAAAAAACTTGTCCGATTGCATGTGTCTATTTTCCAACCTTAATCCTGCCTGTCCACTTCTTAAATCCGCCTTTTAATTGATAGAGTTGTTTATAACCTTTTTTGTAAAGCATTTGAGCAGCCCTGCCACTGCGGCTCGACCTTTGGCAATATAAATAGACTGGTTTATCTGGACGGATTTCTTTCATCCGCATTTTCAATTGTGTTAACGGGATATTTCTTGCACCTAAAATGTGACCGGATTCAAATTCATTGGCTTCACGTACATCAATTAATTGGGCTTTTCGATATCCTTTGATAAACTCTTCTTGGGTTAAGACTTTTATAATTCTTTTCCGCTGAAAATAATTGAATAGCGAATAGCTGAGTAGTGCAAATAAAATAATGATCAAAATAATATTACTATAACTCATGATGGTTCCCCTTTCACTTACTCAAACTTTGTGCACTAATTTATATTATATAAATGAATTGCCGTGAACGCAAAGTAAAAATGAAAGGTTAAACAAAAAGAGTGATCATCTACGTACCATGTATGTTTTCAAAAAAAATCTTTAAAGCAGCATCCCCGGTTTTAATAATTGACCCCTCATTCAACAAAAGAGTATTTATTTTTCCATTCTCCTTTGATAGAATGTACTTTTGTTGAAACATAAAAAATATCGACAAAGTAGGCAATTAGTCACTTTTTTTAAAAGGAGGTATTGACAAAAATAGATATTTATGCTTACAAACACAATATATAGTTGTTAGAAAATTTTTATACCACTATATATTGAATTTGTAGGTGTTCTATGTTAATGTAAAGATATAAACAATAACTAAATTTATCAGCAGATATGATTTAGATATAAAGGAGATGGATGTATGGCTGTTGCATTTAAAGAAGCACCAAAGTTAAATATTAAAAAGTTGAATGAGGCGATTCGACTTTTTCCACAAGTTCATCCAATAACCGAGGATATGAAAATCACTTTCCAAGGTGTATCCAGGCTCGTTATGATTGATCGTTATTCATTTAAAGACACGGAAAAGCTAACTTTAACAGAAGGCGACTTTGTTGTATTGACGGTAAAAGAGGATCCGAAATTTCCGGCAAGAGGCTTAGGTTACATAGTTAATATTGATTGGGAATTAAAGAAAGCGACCGTTCTTGTGGAAGAAGAATATCGCGGTGTCCTTGACAAACAAGAAGAAAAAGAGTCAGGAATGATTGTTCGTTCCCTTGATGTCATTGAAAAACCATTAGAAATTTTCTATGAGCAAATTGCCAAACGGAATGCAACTGGCCTTGCAGAAGTTGAAGAGACAGTCGAAAAAACTCAAGAATGGATAGATAAATTCTATCAAGAACTTGTTCAATTGAACTTTATCCCGGCCGGTCGCGTACTTTATGGGGCGGGTTCAGGTAAAGAAGTAACCTATTTTAATTGCTACGTAATGCCGTTTGTTCAAGACTCACGGGAAGGAATTTCCGAGCACCGTAAGAAAGTAATGGAAATCATGAGTCGCGGTGGTGGAGTCGGTACAAACGGTTCAACTTTAAGACCACGAAACACGTTGGCAAGAGGTGTAAACGGTAAATCAAGCGGTTCGGTTTCATGGTTAGATGACATAGCAAAACTTACACATCTTGTTGAACAAGGCGGATCCCGCCGTGGAGCACAAATGATTATGCTTAGTGATTGGCATCCGGATATTATTGAATTTATTATTTCCAAAATGCAAAACCCAAGAATTTTACGATTCTTAATTGAAAATACCGAAGACGAGCAAATTAAAAAGCTTGCTGAAGAAAAATTGAAGTTTATTCCATTAAAAGAAAATGAACGGATCATGTATGAAGGAATTGTCCGTTTTAAGAATATACCAGGTTTCGGTGGTTTTACAGAAGAAGTTATTAAGGAAGCTGAAGAAAAATTACGTGATGGTGGAACCTATGATGTGAACAATCCGGAATTTTTAACTGGGGCGAATATTTCCGTTTGTTTAACAAAAGAATTTATGGAAGCTGTTGAAAATGACGGTGAATATGAATTACGCTTCCCAGATGTTGAAAAATACAATCCTGAAGAAATGAAGGAATATAACGAAAAATGGCATGAAATTGGCGATGTTCGCGAATGGGAAAAGATGGGCTATCGCGTCCGTACGTATCGGAAAATTAAAGCAAAAGAACTATGGAACTTAATTAATATTTGTGCAACGTATTCAGCTGAACCAGGCATTTTCTTCATCGATAATGCCAATGCAATGACAAACGCCAAGGCCTACGGACAAAAGGTAGTAGCGACAAATCCGTGCGGTGAACAGCCTCTCGCACCATATTCAGTTTGTAATTTAGCTGCAATAAATTTAGCAAATATGGTTAATAAAGAAACAAAACAAGTTGACTTTGAAAAATTAAAACAAACAGTAAGAATCGGTGTAAGAATGCAAGATAATGTTATCAATGCGACTCCTTACTTCTTGGAAGAAAACAAAAAACAAGCACTTGGTGAACGCCGAGTAGGACTCGGTATAATGGGTCTTGCCGACTTACTTATTTACTGTGAAAAAGAATATGGATCCCAAGAAGGAAATGAACTTGTTAATGAAGTTTTTGAAACAATTGCGACAACAGCTTATAGGGCTTCTATTGAGTTAGCAAAAGAAAAAGGGAGCTTTCCATTCCTTGTCGGCGAAACCGAAGAAGAAACAAATCGTCTGCGGAAAGCCTTTATTGAAACAGGTTATATGAAAAAAATGCCTGAAGATATTAGAGAATCCATTCTAGCAAACGGAATTCGTAACTCCCACTTGCTAACCGTTGCTCCTACGGGTAAACACGTTGCCCCCTACATTTGTAAAAATGTAGCGTAAACTTCGCTGTATGCGGGAAACTCTGGCGCATCTTTTGCTACCAGGCCTTGCCAGCCATAAAGAAGGTAAAAATGCAAAAGTGTTGGTTAATCCCTACCAGACAATCCGCAGGGAAGTCGTGGCTGACCCCTCAACGACTAAACGCGAGGCAACCGTTAATATTCACAAACACCTGTTCTTGTTTTAGTGGAGACATAAGTTATTATGGTCCTACCTGGTATAGTCAAAGATGAAAGGCTAGAAAGAGAGATAACTATACTTGCCAAGATTGTGGCATAATAGAGCAAAAATATGGCAGGGAGTTATCTATACATCATATTGTCCCATTTAGAAATTTAAAGGTGATTGGGAAAGAGCAAATGAATTATCAAACTTGGTTTCTTTTTGTGAACCTTGTCATAGAAAAAGACATTCAAAATATTACGGTTGAAGATATAGTCTGACCCATATGGCGACATATGGAGCGGGTACTAATAATCCCGCCCTCTTGGAAAAGAGCGTAACAATTGTGAGCACAGGAACAATGGTTGGCGTATCAACAGGCCTTGAGCCTTACTTCTCCTTTACTTATTACCGCAGCGGACGACTCGGTAAATTCATGGAAGTGAAGGCAGAGATTGTTCAAGAATATTTGGATAAACATCCGGAAGTTTCTCCGGACAACTTGCCACATTGGTTTGTAACGGCAATGGATTTAGCACCGGAAGCCCATGCAGATGTTCAGTGTGTGATCCAACGTTGGGTAGACTCGTCTATCAGTAAAACGGTAAATGCACCACAAGGTTATAGCGTTGAACAAGTTCAAAAAGTATATGAGCGTCTATATAAAGGTGGTGCTAAAGGTGGTACGGTGTACGTTGACGGAAGTCGCGACACACAAGTATTAACTTTAAAGGCAGAAGAAAATACCCATAAAGAAGAAGCACACCATCATCATCCAACAAAAGTTGTCCTAGTTGAGACCATTCAAGATCTCCGTTCAACGGATGTCACAATTGGCTCGGAAATCGGCGACACATGCCCGATTTGTCGTAAAGGGAAAGTGAAAGAAATTGGCGGCTGCAATACTTGTGATAACTGCGGTGCCCAATTAAAATGCGGTCTGTAATTTCCTTATAAAAGTAATTAATAACATAAAAAATAGCATGGTGATTCAATGGAATTGACCATGCTATTTTTTTATTCCGAGCAGTAAAATTCCACCAGAAGTTGAGACAAATAGAATGATCCCGAAAAAACAGCTTGCCTGCTGTACTAATTTCGTTGTCCTTTGATTAAACATAAAGTAATTAAGAAAAGCGCAGGGCGTCCGAGCCGTTCGTTCTTAACGTATAAAAAATCATAGAAAAAACGCATAACGTACAAATGGGACGTTAAAAACAATACAATTTAATTCACTTCAGGATATTCCACAAAAATGTTAAGTAATCGAATGGATATTTTTGCATTTTTCAGTGGCCTCGTGCGGACAGATCATCTTTTAAAATTAGAAAAATCAACGGAGGCGGTATCTTTTGTATATCGACGGGGTGTTTTCTGGAGGAGGTATAAAGGGGTTAGCTTATATTGGTGCTTATCAGGCTATAGAAGAACATGGTTTCCAATTTAAACGAGTAGCTGGTACAAGTGCTGGGGCAATTATTGCTGCGTTTATTGCAGCGGGATTTACCAGTGAGGAATTGAATAATGAATTAGGTAATCTCGAATTACGTACGATCTTGGATGAGCCCAAAAGGATTTTATCTTACAAGTTATTTAAATGGTTACCAATTTATTGGAGATTAGGAATGTATAAAGGACAAGCGTTGGAAAATTGGATCGATCAAACTTTACAAAAAAAAGGCGTGCGTACATTTGGTGACCTGCCACCTGGCATATTACAAATCATTGCATCGGACTTGTCAAATGGCAGGATCTTTATTCTACCCAACGAACTGCACAAATACAATATTCCGTTTGAAAATTTCCCGATTGCCAAAGCCGTCAGGATGAGTTGTAGTTTACCTTATTTTTTTGAACCGGTACGATTAAAAATCAATCATCGTAATATTATTATTGTTGATGGCGGTGTTCTTAGCAACTTTCCTATGTGGTTATTTGATCGTGAAAATGTTATGAAAGAGCGCCCGGTTCTCGGCATTAAATTAAGCCCAAATATAAATGAGCAACCGCCGCGGGAAATAAAAAATGCATTACAAATGTTTGAAGCATTATTTTCAACAATGAAGGATGCTCATGATACACGATATATATCACGAAAACACGAGAAAAACATCATTTTTATTCCGACAGAAGGAATATTAACGACAGAGTTTGGGATAACGGAAGAAGGAAAAGAAGATTTAATAAAAATTGGCAAAGAAAGGACGATAAAATTTTTAAAAAATTGGGCATATTAATTTTCTATTCCCGGTTATTAATGAATAGCCCGATTTTTCTTTTTTCCTTTTTTTCCTTCAATAACCGTTAAATGGGTATTGGATGTGTATCTTTTCCGTACTGCTTTTTTCCTTTTTAAATCGACTTTTTTCTGCCCCTGCTTTAACCTTTTTTTGGATTGTCGAGCTGCTTTCATAAATGCCCTTTGTTCTTTTCTCATGGCTTTATTTGGAAGGTTAAAATTTCGCATGACAAGAAAGAAAATCATGATTAACATTGCAGTGATTAATAAGGAACGAAACAGGCGGAACGGTTGGGTGATTAGCATAACCAACAGACCGAGAAAACCGAGAACAAGAATGAAACTTGTGAAAACCTTCGCCAAATTTGTTTTCATTAGAGCCACCTCCTAAGAGCATTTTAGGCAAAATTCATATGGTTTAAACATAATTACCAAAGTTTATCCTATAATTAACTCTTACAAATTTCCTTAACGAAACTCTCGCATAAGTACAATAAGTTTCTTATATTTTCTTAACATAAAAAGTTGATTCCAATCATTCGTCTCAATAAAATGAAATTATCTTATTCTACTTATATTCTACAAAAAATTAGGAAAAACCTCTATATTATTGGCATTAATTTATGAAAAAACAGAATTTCTTAGGACATACTATAAATGGAGGTGCTACAATGGAGAAAGAAAAATTGGAACAAAACCAACACGCAAAACCACAATCACCTATAACAACATCAATATTTACTGGTTTTTTTGGTGGTGTATTCTGGGGTGCGATTGGTATGATGGCAAATTATTTTAATTTCACAAAGATCCGTCCGAATACCATGTTGGAACCTTGGACAGTTGGCGATTGGAAAACAAGTTGGATTGGTACGGTTATCTCATTATTGTTAATCGGCGGTTTAGGGATTATTGCTGCGTTACTTTATTATTTTACATTGAAAAAGTTTCAAAACATCTGGGTTAGTGTCGGATATGGAATTGTATTGTTTGTTATTGTCTTTTTCCTATTAAATCCGCTGTTTCCAAACTTAGATCCAATTACAGAATTAGATAGAAATACGATCATTACAATGCTTTGTTTATATGTATTATTCGGTGTTTTTGTTGGATATTCCATTTCTTATGAGTATAATGAACAAATTGAGGAAAAAAGGAATAATCATTCTACATAAAAATCATTGTGAAAAATGGGGAGAAATCTGAGCAATTCTTTTCCCAGTAAAGAAGTATAATATGGTAAAATATAGTATGTTAATGCTAAATAGGGAGAGAAAATGGATGGAAAAATTGGAACGTGTTCGTAACGAATTTGGTCAGCTCGGTATTCAAGCTTTGCTTATAACGAGTCCGTATAATCGCCGTTATATAGCGAATTTTACTGGAACGACAGGTGTTGTTTTGATCACAGAAGAGGATGCTTTTTTTATCACAGATTTCCGTTATATTGAGCAAGCCAAAAGGCAAGCTGTCGGATTTGATATTATACAACATAGCGGGTCAGTACCAAAAGAAGTTGTTCGGATCTGTAATGAAAAAGGTATAAACAAACTTGGCTTTGAAGAAGATGATGTCACATATGCATTATATCAAGCGTATGCGACAGAGTTTAAAGGAGCATTGGTACCTGTCAGTGGTGCCATTGAAAAATTACGGTTGATTAAGACGGAAGAAGAGATTAAGATAATTAAGGTAGCTTGTGATATTGCTGACGCCGCTTTCAAACATATTCTTGAGTTTATCCGCCCTGGAATCACAGAATTAGACGTATCCAATGAACTTGAATTTTTTATGAGAAAATGTGGAGCAACTTCTTCTTCATTCGATACGATCGTCGCCTCTGGTCTGAATTCAGCTCTTCCACACGGGGTTGCATCCGATAAAGTAATTGAAAAGGGCGATATGGTAACACTTGACTATGGTGCTTATTATCATGGTTATGTATCAGATATAACCAGGACAGTTGCTGTTGGAGATCCTGGAGCAGAATTAAAAAAAATATATGATATAGTCCTTCAAGCACAATTAAAAGGAGTGGAAGAAATTCGGCCTGAAATGACCGGAAAAGAGGCAGATGCAATCACTAGAGACTACATAACAGAACATGGTCATGGGGATGATTTTGGTCATTCCACCGGGCACGGTATTGGATTGGAAGTTCATGAGGGACCGCTCTTATCAAAACATTCAGAAGTTTTACTTAAACCGAATATGGTCGTTACTTGTGAACCGGGGATATATGTACCGGGATTAGGCGGTGTAAGAATTGAGGATGACTTAGTTATTACCGAACATGGTAATGAAACCCTAACCCATTCAACAAAAGAATTAATTATTTTGTAATGAGCAGGAGGAAAGTGAATGATTTCAGTAAACGATTTTAGAACAGGACTTACTATTGAGGTAGACGGAGATATTTGGCGCGTTCTTGATTTCCAACATGTAAAACCGGGAAAAGGCGCTGCTTTTGTCCGTTCTAAATTGCGTAACTTGCGCACAGGTGCTATTCAAGAGAAAACATTCCGCGCTGGGGAAAAAGTGGAAAAAGCACAGATTGATAACCGGAGAATGCAATATTTATATGCAAACGGTGATACCCATGTATTTATGGATACCGAAAACTATGAACAAGTGGAGCTTCCGGCAAAGCAAATTGAACATGAATTGAACTTTTTGAAAGAAAATATGGAAGTACAAATTATTATGTTCCAAGGGGAAACACTTGGAGTAGAATTACCAAATACTGTAGAATTGACCGTTACGGAAACTGAACCTGGAATTAAAGGAGATACAGCTTCAGGTGGTTCAAAACCGGCAACACTTGAAACTGGGGTTGTCGTTCAAGTCCCGTTCTTTGTTAATGTTGGTGATCGATTAATTATTAATACGACGGACGGTTCTTATGTTTCCAGGGCCTAAACAATATATGTAATTAGAAAAGCGCGAGTCGCGAATAGGGTGCGACTCGCGCTTTTCTTATACGTTAAGAAGGTATAAATTTCCAACAAAGAAGTGAATTCGACGTAGTTGGAAATTTTAAGAATGAAGTATAAGTGCTCTTGCGGCTCTGCTCTCGCCCAAAGGCTCGGGCTCCCGAGTTTTCTTTATATTTGTCTAAAATTCCCCGACACCCCCACGAATTTCTTTATAAGTTACAAATAAATTATAGTAAAGAACTTTCCTAAACTTCTCGGCGTTCTGATTTCTTAAAAAACGTAGGAATTAGTCATACTTAAAAGGGACATGCAATACATTTTAATAAGAGGAGCTAATAGAATTTTGAAAGAGGTAATTGTTATGGAAAAAGTCATGGCATATCTTCCTAAAGTTTTTCAAGATCAATTTCACAACTTACAAAATGACATATTCGAGAATATCGAGGAAATACGGATTCGAATAAACCGCCCCATTGAGATAACCGTCCACCAAAATACGATCTTTCTACCGTATATCACTCAAATAAAGGATGCAGAACAATTGCTTAATAATATTAGTCACCATTCCATATATACTTTGGATGAGGAATTAAAAAGGGGTTATATCACGATAGAGGGCGGGCACCGGATAGGTCTCGCAGGCAGAGTGATACTTGAAAATGGAAAAGTAAAAGCCATCCGCGATGTGTCTTCTTTCAATATACGAATTGCCAAAGAAAAAATTGGCGTTGCAGAAAGATGGCTTCCGTACATATATCGATCTGGTTGGAAGAACACAATGATTATTGGCCCGCCACAAACAGGAAAAACAACATTGCTTCGTGATTTTGCAAGAATGATTTCAATGGGGTTACCTGAAGCCAACATCGAACCAAAAAAAGTTGGAATCGTTGATGAACGTAGTGAAATTGCAGGAAGTGTCGGTGGTATTCCGCAACTTACTTTTGGCGTGAGAATTGATGTATTAGATGCGTGCCCAAAAGCGGAGGGGATGATGATGATGATCCGTTCTATGAGTCCGGATGTCCTTATTGTTGATGAAATCGGCAGAAAAGAAGACACCGAAGCAATTCTTGATGCCGTACATGCCGGAATCTGTTTAATTATGACCACCCATGGAGATTCATATCAAGATTTATTGAATCGCCCGACATTAAAACCGATCTTAACGGAGAAAATCTTTGAGAGATATATAGAGTTGACGAGGGGAAAGGGTCCGGGTTATGTGGCTGCCATCAAGGATGAAGGCGGAAACCAATTCCCCATTAGGCGAGTGAGCCATATATGTTGAAAATTGTCGGTGCGATTTGTATATTGATTGCCACGAGTTGGATTGGCTTCGAAGCTTCTAAGGCATTTACAGAAAGGCCAAGGCAATTGCGCATGTTAAAATCAGCCCTACAAAGTTTAGAAGCAGAAATCATGTATGGTCATGCACCGCTTCATGATGCCTCAAGGAGAATTGCGAATCAAATAAGTAAACCGATTGAAACGATGTTTGAAAATTTTTCCCGTCTATTACTACAAGGTGATATAACAGCAAAAGAAGCGTGGGAAATAAGTTTAAAAACAATCTGGAACCGAACGTATTTGAAAAAAAATGAATTGGAAATTTTATTGCAATTTGGTGAGACACTTGGAAAACATGATCGTATTCAGCAGCAAAAACATATTCAATTGGCCCTTGTTCATTTGGAAAGAGAAGAAGTGGAAGCAAGAGAAAGACAAGCATCATATGGGAATATGGTGAAAAATTTAGGTTTCCTATCTGGATTATTCATCATTATTTTGCTGATGTAAGAAATAGGGAGGAAAAACGATGGGCATCGATGTAGATATAATTTTCAAAATAGCAGGAGTGGGAATTGTTGTCGCATTTTTAGTCACTATTTTAGATCAAGTTGGAAAAAAAGAATATGCCCAATGGGTGACCCTTTTTGGTTTTATTTATATATTGTTTCAAGTTGCAACCATTGTAAATGAGTTATTTCAAAAAATTAAATCTGTATTTTTGTTTAACAATTAAAGGGGGGATCGTCGATTGATATCCTTCAAATTATTGGAATCGGATTGGTAGCCACTTTTCTTTCCTTAGTGGTCAAGGAACAGAAAGCAAATTTTGCTTTTTTATTAATCGTCTTTACCAGTTGTATCATATTCTTATTTTTGATTGACCAAATTTTTAATGTCATTCAAATGATTGAAAGAGTAGCCATCCAAGCAAAAGTGAACTCAGTATATGTTGAAACGATTTTGAAAATTATCGGTATTGCCTATGTTGTTGAATTTGCAGCTCAAATAACAAAGGACGCTGGACAAGGCTCACTTGCTTCCAAAATTGAAATGGCCGGGAAGATTGTTATTCTGTCTATGGCTGTACCGATTCTTACCGTTTTAATTGATATGATCTTAAAAATGATCCCATCGTAGAAAAGCTAAAAAGGGAATGTCCGATAACACGGCTTATATTGTATTACCCAATATAGTCAGAAAATAAGTCCAAAGAATTATTCTTGCACAAATATATGAAGCATACAGTTTGTTCACACATTGAGGTGAAAAGATGAAGCAAAAATCGTTATGGATATCCTTACTATTTGGAATCAGTTTCTTTTTCCTTTGGACAAGTATTTCTCTTGCCAATACGGATGAGGAAAAGGAGTCATCGGAGGAACCAACTACGCCAAAGGAGCTCGTCAATGAACAAATAGAGAGAATGGATTTCAATGAGGTTGAAGCATTTTGGAATCAAATTATTGATGAGTATGGCGGCTTTTTGCCAGAGTTAGAAAAGGAAAGTTTTACTGATTATATAAAAAAGATAAATGAATTTTCCTTCAAAGAATGGACGATCGGTATCTTAAAATTTATCTTTCATGAGATGATCGTTAATGGGAAATTAATCGCCACATTGATTATGTTGACGATTTTCAGCATGTTGCTTCAATCATTACAAAATGCATTTGAAACGACAACTGTCTCAAAAATTGCCTATTCCATTGTTTTTATGGTTTTAATGATTATCGCATTAAACAGTTTTCATTTAGCCGTACAATATGCGTCCGGTTCAATTCAAAATATGATTCATTTTACAATAGCTTTCCTTCCCATTCTTTTAGCGTTAATTACAACGGGCGGTGGTGTGATTTCGGCGGGATTCTTTCATCCGGTGATCCTGTTTTTAACGAATGTCAGTGGATTATTTGTTGACAAGATCGTTCTCCCGTTATTATTTTTATCTGTCTTGTTAAGCGTTGTCAGTACATTAACGAGTCAATATAAAGCAACTCAATTAGCCGGGCTCTTGCGCAATTGGAGCATCGGATTATTAGGCACTTTTATGACGGTCTTTCTCAGCATTGTATCCATTCAAGGTTCAGCAACAGCGGTGGCGGACGGAATTGCCATCAAAACGACCAAATTTGTTACGAGTAATTTTATCCCTGTTGTAGGTAGAATGGTTTCCGATGCAACAGATACAGTTATAAGTGCTTCAGTTTTGTTGAAAAATACGATCGGGCTTGCTGGTGTTGGTATTTTACTATTACTTACCTTGTTCCCTGCAGTTAAAATTTTGGTCATTGCATTTGTCTATAAATTTTCTGCGGCACTTTTACAGCCGCTTGGTGGTGGTCCGATTATAACTTGTTTAGATATCATCTCAAAAAGTGTCATTTATTTATTTGCCGCGCTGGCCATTGTTTCAATCATGTTTTTTTTAAGTTTAACTTTTATCGTTGTTGCTGGAAATCTTACAATGATGGTTCGATAGGCTGGTGAACGTATGGAATTTTTAACAAGTTGGATTACAAATATTATTTTATTTATTTTTCTTGCCGTCATTGTTGAATTGTTATTGCCGCAAACTGGGTTGCAAAAATATGTAAAAATGGTGCTTGGGTTATTATTGATCACGATCTTTCTGACACCTGTATTTAAACTGTTTTCAGTAGATATCGACAATCTGCTAAACAGAGTAACCGGTATATATGGAGAGGAAAAAATATCAATGGAAAATTCAATAGAAAGACAGAAAAGAGAAATACAAAAAGATCAACATGCATATATTTTAGAACAAACGGCTGTCCAATTGAAAGAAATGACGGAAAAGGAGTTGATGAAACAATTTGATTACCAATTTGCTCATATTCAGTTAAACGTATCAGATACAATCGAAATAACAAATTCAATAGAGGACATCCTTGACAACATTGAAAGTATCCAAGTGACATTAATAGACAAACAAGAACCTCATCAAAAGGTTATGAATGTAGAGGAAGTAAATGTGCAATTAGGTGAACAAAAGAAAGATTTTCATGAGGTAGATATACATTCGATTGCCAGTTTTCTTGCAAAAAAATGGGGGGTAGATCGCGACCTTATTCAAATTACGATTGAAAGGGGGAATGAGGAAAGATGAGTAATGACAAAGGACCCTTTTCCATGCTGAAAAAAATATTTCAAAAAAACGAGGACACACAAAAATTTGATAAAAAACATTATATTATCATTGTTCTCGTTGTCGGAATAGCGATTATGTTATTCAGCAATTTTTTCTCATCCGAGAGAAATGAGTCCTCAAACCCAGTACCCGTGACATCTGATTCAAAGGAAGCAAAGAATGCTGAAGTATTTGGAAATAGTGGCAAGAATCAGCCCTCCACAATGAAAGACTATGAGGAATATTATGAAAATCAATTAAAAGAGACGATCGAAACCATTGTTGGAGTAGATGATGTTTCCATTGTTGTTAACGTGGATTCAACAGAAAAAGTAGTTTATGAGAAAAATATGATCAATAAAAAGCAAATAACGAGCGAAACCGATTCAAATGGAGGAAAAAGAGAAGTAGAAGATAATTCAGCAGAAGAACAAATTGTAATTGTTCGCGAAGGTGATAAGGAAGTCCCGCTTATTTCTGAAACGAAAAAACCGGATATTCGAGGGGTCCTTATTGTAGCAAAAGGTGCAGAAAATATTCAAGTCAAAAAATCAATCATTGAGGCGGTTATGCGAACATTAGATGTTCCTAGTCATCGTGTCTCTGTTCTGTCAAAGAAATGAAAGAACCATTAAAAAATCAAGCTATCAAAGAGGAGGAGAAGAAATGATGTTAAAAAAACAAACAGTTTGGTTATTAACCATGTTAAGTTTGGTTGTTGTGTTATCCGTCTATTACATCACAGCCGAGCCAACTAATAATAATCATCTTGCCAATGTTGATGTTAGCAAGGAAGAAAAAGCAGATAGTAAAAAGGTGACTGAAAAAGCCAAGAGTAACGAAGCAAAACATACCACGATTATGGATGCAAAAAATGAAGTGTTTGAAGAAATTCGCCTGCAAATGCAAGATGAGCGAAGCAAAAAATTAGAACAATTAGAGGAAGTGGCTGGCTCTACTGACCTTTCAGCAGAGGAAAGAAGTGAAGCAAAAGATGAAATGAATCGCCTGCAAAAAATTGCTGAAAAAGAGGCGTTCATCGAAAACTTAATTATTCAAACATTGGGTTATGAAGACGCACTTGTTCAAGCGGATGAATCTGAAGTGCTCGTTACCGTCAAAGGAGAAAATCCGTCAAAATCAAAAGCTAATGAGATTATTAAAATTGTAAAAAAGGAAATGGGGAATTCATCTATTACGGTTGCCTTCCAGAGCGAAAATGAATCAAAATAAAGTGAAACAAATGATCAGTGGGGATGGTACATCCCCACTGATCGCTAGTAGAACACATATAGACACATATCATCCACTTTTTCATCTCTAGTTTTTTTCCAAAAGTAGTCTCAGCCCTGAATAATGGATTTGCTTGTCAATCATAATGTACTACAGTAAAATTTTATTGTATACTAATTAGTAGCTAGTCATAATTAAGGGGTGTAGACATGTTAAAAATTCAAGAAATCCGTGAATTGATCAGGCTTGTTGATCAATCGAATATTGATGAATTTAAATATGAGTACGATGGATTAAAAATAGTGATGAAAAAAAATCAACCAATTCAAGTTAAAACGGTAGAACCTACAGTTGATCCGATAAACACTTTCATTGATCAATCGACAAATCAAGCGCAAGCCGCCCCACCCGTACAAGAAGTGAAGGCGGAATCGGCAAATGCAAAACCGATAACCCAATTGGAAAAAACAAATGTACCTGAAGAAAACCTTCATAAAATCACGTCACCGATGGTTGGGACCTTTTATGCATCGCCATCTCCAGATGCAGAACCATATGTGAAAGTCGGTTCGAAAGTAAAAAGTGATTCTGTTGTTTGCATTGTTGAAGCCATGAAATTATTTAATGAAATTGAGGCAGATGTAGACGGGGAAATTGTCGACGTTCTCGTCAAAAATGGTCAACTAGTCGAATTTGGCCAACCTCTGTTTTTAGTTAAAGTAGATTAAGAGGTGGTTAGCGTGTTAAAAAAAATATTAATTGCTAATCGAGGAGAAATCGCTGTCCGGATAATTCGAGCCTGTAGGGAACTTGATATTCAGACAGTTGCTGTATACTCCCAAGCTGATCAAGAGGCCCTTCATGTGCAAATGGCAGATGAAGCATATTGTATTGGTCCAAATCCATCCAAAGACAGTTACTTAAATATGGCGAACATCATCAGCATTGCCAAATTAACCGGATGTGAAGCAATTCATCCAGGTTATGGATTTTTAGCTGAAAATGAGAACTTTGCTAATTTAGTTAAAGAATGTGGACTTATTTTCATTGGTCCGAGCGGTGATTCAATTGCAAAAATGGGGACAAAAGATGTTGCCCGGGAAACCATGAGAAAGGCCGGTGTGCCAATTGTTCCCGGATCTAATGGGATTATTGAAGATATGGACGATGCGCTGAAACTTGCATCCGAAATTGGTTATCCTGTCATCATCAAAGCTACAGCTGGCGGCGGTGGTAAAGGCATCCGGGTTGCCATGGATGAAGAGGAACTTGTTAAAGGCATCAACATAACCAGACAAGAGGCACTAACAGCATTCGGGAATCCCGGCGTTTATCTTGAAAAATATATTCAAGAATTTCGTCATGTTGAAATTCAAGTTTTAGCAGACAACTATGGCAATGTCATTCACTTAGGCGAACGGGACTGTTCTATACAAAGAAGATTGCAAAAATTAATCGAAGAAGCACCATCTCCGGCATTAACCACGGAAATTCGGCATAAAATGGGAGAAGCAGCAGTTAAAGCTGCAAAAGCTGTTGATTATACAGGTGCAGGTACGGTAGAATTTATATATGATTATCAGGAGAAAAAATTCTACTTTATGGAGATGAATACGCGGATTCAAGTTGAACATCCTGTTACAGAGTTGATTACCGGAATTGATTTAATAAAAGAACAAATTTTTGTTGCCAGTGGGAAAAAACTTACATTGAAACAAGAAGACGTCACCTTTAATGGATGGGCAATCGAGTGCAGAATTAATGCGGAAAATCCTGATAAAAATTTCATGCCGTCTCCAGGAAAGATTAACATGTATCTCGCCCCGGGTGGTCCCGGTGTTCGAGTTGACTCGGCCGCATATCCCGGATACGCCATTCCTCCTTACTATGATTCGATGATTGCGAAACTAATCGTTCATGCTCCAACAAGGGAAGAAGCAATTAAGAAAATGGAACGGGCGTTGAGTGAATTTGTCATCGAGGGAATTTATACGACAATTCCATTCCATTTAAAGGTGCTCGAACATAAAGCGTTTAAATCAGGGGATTTTAATACAAAATTTCTTGAAATGTATGATGTGATGAAAAATAATGCCTAAGGTGGTGTAAGCTGATGCCCGAAAATAATGCATTGGAAATGAATCTAGATGGTTTAGGGAAAATTGAAATTGCACCTGAAGTGATTGAAGTGATCGCTGGTATTGCCGCATCAGAAATTGATGGAGTGGCAATGATGCGCGGTAATTTTGCCACAGGTGTTGTTGAACGATTAGGGAAGAAACACCATGGAAAAGGGATTCGTGTTGACTTGTCTGACAATCAAATCAAAATTGATGTGTATTGCATTTTGAACTTCGGTGTTTCCATTCCGAAAGTAGCTCAAAGTATTCAAGAAAATGTTCGCCAAGCATTGTACAATATGACTGGATTGGAAACAGATGAAGTCAATATTCACATTGTAAACATCAATTTTGAAACACAAAAAGAAGAACAACAGAATCCGGTCGTTGAATAATGTAGAAAGCAGGAACCTAGGTTCCTGCTTTCTACATGTTAAAGTTACTTTAACTTCCAAATAGAACATTCTCTTTTCTACAGAATGAAGCTTCTCTATCTATTTCGTAATGCACGCTTTTCTTTTTTCAATTATTTATGCTATGATTTTGAGTAGTTTCATTCATATAATGTGTAGAAATGTTTGGGTAAAAATTAAATCATAAGTTTGAAAAGGAGTACTTTATAAATGAATAGGAGAACATCAAGAGAAAAAGCGTTACAAGCGGTTTTTCAAGTCGATGTTGGGAAATCTGACCCAGAAAATGCATATCGCCATGTTCTCGGAAAAGACAGTGATGATGTGTTTTTAAAAAAATTGTTTTTCGGTACGGTGGAACATTTACATGAGTTAGACCAAATCATAACCGACCATTTAGAAAATTGGTCACTTGACCGTTTGGCGAATGTCGACAGAAATTTATTACGCGTTGCCGTATATGAGATGAAATATATGGAAGATATCCCTTATACAGTATCCATTAATGAAGCGGTTGAAATTGCAAAAAGATTTGGTGATGAAAAATCGAGTCGCTTTATTAATGGAGTTTTAGCAAAAGTCATGGAAACATTGGGAAAATAAAAAAGTGGAGGGAGAATTATGGATGGTCAAATCATTGATGGGAAAGCAATTGCTAGTAAAAAGAGAGAAGCATTGAAACAGGCGGTTGACGAACTAAAAGCAAAAGGCATTACACCTGGTTTAGCTGTTATTTTGGTCGGAAATGATCCGGCCAGTCAAACCTATGTTAGAAACAAACAAAGGGCGTGTAAAGAAATCGGCATTTTTTCTTTATTACTCACATATGATGAGAATATTACTGAGGAATTTTTGCTTGCCAGGATCAAGGAGCTTAATGAAAATAAGGAGATTCATGGAATTTTAGTACAATTGCCATTACCAGCACAAATAAATCCAAAGGTTGTTATTGAGGCGATTCATCCGGATAAAGATGTCGATGGCTTTCATCCGTTTAATGTTGGTAAACTGTTGACTGGCGAAGATACGTTTGTTCCATGTACGCCATTGGGTATCATGGAAATGTTGAAGGAAATACAATATAACTTGACTGGAAAACATGCTGTTGTTATCGGAAGAAGTAATATTGTCGGGAAACCGATGGGACAATTATTGTTGCGGGAAAATGCAACAGTTACCTATTGCCATTCCAAAACAGTTGACCTACCTACAATGACAAGACAAGCTGATGTATTAGTAAGTGCGATTGGACAAGCAAACCGTATTACTGCAGATTATGTAAAAGAAGGTGCCGTCGTTATTGATGTTGGTATGAATCGAAATGAGGAAGGGAAACTATGTGGCGATGTTTTATATGATGAGGTAAAAAATAAAGCTTCTTATATAACGCCAGTTCCTGGTGGGGTTGGACCGATGACAATAACAATGCTATTGGCCAACACTGTAAAAGCGGCAATGAAATATACCCGCTAAATAAAAATAAGAAATAGAAAAGCAGTGCCAAAAATCGGTGACTGCTTCTCTTATTTTTAGTAAACTATAATTATGCAGAATTCACATTGTTTTTTGTGATTGAGGGGTTAATATATGGAAAAAGTTCAATATTTAACTGTTCAGGCTTTGACAAAATATATAAAACGAAAATTTGATTTTGATCCCCATCTACAAGACATTTTTGTCAAAGGTGAAATATCTAATTATAAAAAACATACGAGCGGACATTTGTATTTCACTCTAAAAGATAACAAAGCAAGAATATTAGCTGTAATGTTTTCCTCCCAAGCTAAAAAACTACGCTTCGAACCTGAAAATGGCATGACTGTGCTATTGCATGGTGAAGTATCCGTTTATGAACCGAGCGGACAATACCAAATTTATGTTAAAGAAATGGAACCGGAAGGAATTGGAGCTTTATATTTAGCGTTTGAACAACTGAAGGAAAAGTTGAGTAAAGAAGGTTTATTCAATAAAGACCGAAAAAAACCGCTTCCACTTTATCCAAAAACAGTTGGCGTCGTTACTTCTCCTACTGGTGCTGCCATTCGCGATATTGTTACAACGATAAAAAGACGGTATCCGATTGCCAAAATTATCATTTATCCGGCTCTTGTACAAGGAAATGCTGCTGCATCTTCGATTGTATCGGCCATCGAAACAGCCAATTCAAGAAAAGAAGCAGATCTTCTAATTGTAGGACGTGGAGGAGGATCCATTGAAGAATTATGGGCATTTAATGAGGAAGTGGTGGCAAGAGCTATTTTTGCTTCCGAGATTCCAGTCATTTCCGCAGTCGGGCACGAGACGGATACAACGATCGCTGATTATGTCGCAGACCTCCGGGCACCGACTCCCACCGGTGCAGCGGAGCTAGCTGTGCCGAATATGGATGATTTGATTGAAAAGATATTAAATCGGAAAATTCGGTTAATTCGGGCGATAAAAGAAAGAATGAATATCGAATCTAAACGACTCGACCGTCTTACAAAATCTTATGCCTTTCGCTATCCGCAAAAATTGTTCGAGCAAAAAACGGAACATCTAGACAGAACGATGGAGCAGGCTAATCGGCTCTTAAAACAAAAACTTGCCGATACCAGTCAAAAAATGAAGTATCTTGAACAGCGGCTGAAATCGAACCATCCTCAAGTACAATTTGATGCAGCAAATAATAAACTTGCTCAACAAGTAAAGCATTTGAGCCGAACTTTTGAAGTTATTTTCAAATTAAAAGAAAAGGAATTTCTCAACCATATTTCAAAATTAAATGTTCTTAGTCCTTTGAAAGTGATGGAACGGGGCTATTCAATTGCTTACGATAGTGAAGAGCACATTATCAAATCCATTCATAATGTCAAAGTCGGTGATTCGATCAAAGTGATATTGACTGATGGAACTTTAAAGGCAAAAATCTTTGAAAGAAAGGAAGGAACAAGATGAGTGAAATTCCCGAAAAAACAGAAAAGGAAAATTTAACATTTGAAGAAGCAATGGAAAAATTAGAAGGGATTGTCGATATTTTAGAAGGTGGAGATGTCCCTTTGGAAACGGCAATTAGCAAATATAAAGAAGGAATGGAATTAGCAAATATCTGCCATCAAAAATTAAAAAACGTGGAAGAGCAATTGACGGAAATCTTAAAGGATAACGGGGAAATTGCCAATTTCTCAATTAATGAGGTGGATTAAGTTGCAAAAATATCCAGAGCACTTGGCAAACTATTTAGAAGCAGTTAATAATGAACTAAAAATTATGGTACAGCACTTACAAACACCGGATACTTTAAAAAATGCTATGGATTATTCATTACAAGCAGGAGGAAAAAGAATCCGCCCATTGCTAATTTTTTCTACACTTGCTGCTTTCAAAAAAGATGTAAAAATCGGCTTACCTGTGGCCTGTGCCGTTGAAATGGTACATACGTACTCACTTATTCACGATGATCTCCCTGCGATGGATAATGATGATTTTCGTCGAGGAAAACCAACAAATCATAAAATTTATGGTGAGGCAACAGCTATTTTGGCAGGAGATGGGTTATTAACCTATAGTTTCCAAATTATTTCTGAGATAAAACAGCTTTCTCCAGAAAAGAGATTGGCAATTATTAACGAATTGGCAAAAGCGAGTGGTCCGGAAGGAATGGTAGCTGGCCAGATAGCAGATATGGAAGGGGAAAATCAAAACTTACAATTGACTGAACTGGAATATATTCATACCCATAAAACTGGAAAATTGCTGACTTTTTGTGTCAAAGTTGGAGCCATGTTAGCGGACGCTGATAAAGTCACAGTCGATTTATTGGAGCAGTTCGGCTATCATATTGGACTCGCCTTTCAAATTCGCGACGATATATTAGATGTTGAAGGAACTATCGAACAGATCGGTAAAGACGTTGGAAGTGACCGAGAAAAGCAGAAAAGTACGTATCCGAAGATTCTTACACTGAGTGGTGCAAAAAATAAATTAAACGAACATATTGTTAAAGCAGAAGCAATCCTTGAATCCTTGGAGATTGATACCAGACAACTTTCCTTTATTACGGAATGGATTGCCAAGCGAGATCGCTAACAGCTTTTGTCCAAGAAAGTTAACTTCTTTGTAGAATGAATGGTTATTGTTATAATATAGAGAATAGCATTAAAAACTTTTCGGAATTTGAAATGAAAGTGAGTGATCCAATATGGATCTAAAATCCATAACGAGTCCTGCTTTTCTTCGTTACATGTCTATAGCTGAGTTGAAACAATTAAGTGAAGAAATTCGTAAATTTTTAATTGAGACCTTGTCCAAAACTGGTGGTCATATCGGCCCCAACCTAGGTGTTGTAGAGTTAACGATTGCTTTGCACAAAGTTTTTGAAAGTCCGCGTGATAAAATTATTTGGGATGTCGGTCACCAAAGTTATGTCCATAAAATTCTAACAGGTAGGGCGAAAGATTTTGATACATTAAGAAAATATAAGGGTCTAAGTGGTTTTCCAAAACGAAATGAAAGCGACCATGATATATGGGAAACAGGTCATAGTTCAACGAGTCTTTCTGCCGCAATGGGAATAGCGATTGCCCGTGATCTGAAAGCTGAAAAATATTTTATCGTACCAGTAATTGGTGATGGGGCGTTAACCGGTGGTATGGCACTGGAAGCATTAAATCATATCGGACATGAAAAGAAGAATATAATTGTTATCTTAAATGATAATGAAATGTCCATCGCCCCAAATGTCGGTGCCCTGCACAATATGCTTGGAAGACTTAGAACGGCAGGGAAATACAATTGGGCGAAAGATGAAGTGGAGAGCTTCCTGAAAAAAATCCCAGCTGTTGGTGGTCTCATGGCATCAAAAGCAGAACGGCTAAAAGATAGCTTTAAATATTTATTTGTACCCGGAATGTTCTTTGAGGAGCTCGGTTTTACCTATTTAGGACCAATCGACGGACATAATTTTGAAGATTTGTTTGAAAATCTAACCTATGCGAAAAAAACGAATGGTCCTGTATTACTTCATGTTGTGACAAAAAAAGGAAAAGGATATTATCCAGCCGAAAATGATAAAGTAGGAACTTGGCATGGGACTGGTCCTTATAAAATTGAGACTGGCGATTTTATAAAACCGGTTAATAGTCCCCCAGCCTGGAGCAAAATTGTTAGTGAAACCGTCCGTGAATTGGCCAGAAATGATAAAAGGATTGTCGCGATTACACCAGCGATGACTGTTGGATCAAAATTAGAAGGGTTTCAGGCTGAATTTCCAGATCGAGTGATTGATGTCGGTATTGCAGAGCAACATGCCACGACATTGGCTGCTGGACTGGCAACGCAAAAAATGAAACCTTATTTAACGATTTATTCGACTTTCCTGCAACGGGCTTATGACCAAATTGTCCATGATATCTGTCGGCAAAATTTAAATGTTTTTTTTGGTATTGATCGGGCTGGACTCGTTGGTGCGGACGGCGATACCCATCAAGGTGTGTTTGATATTGCCTTTTTAAGAAGTTTACCAAACATGGTATTGATGATGCCTAAAGATGAAAATGAAGGCAGACATATGGTATATACAGCGGTTCATTATGATGACGGGCCTATTGCCATGAGGTTCCCGAGAGGCAATGGTTACGGGGTTCCTCTTGACGATGAACTTAAAGAGATTCCGATTGGTTCATGGGAAGTATTAAAAGACGGTAAGGATGTTGCAATTTTAACATTTGGTACAACAATTCCAATGGCACTGGAAGCAAGAAAAAAATTAGAAAAGACCGGAATTCAAGCAATGGTTATCAATGCCCGTTTTATTAAGCCATTGGATGAAAAACTGTTATTACGCATCTTTGAAAAAAGATTACCCGTTCTGACGGTTGAAGAAGGGATATTACAAGGTGGTTTCGGCAGTTCGGTCTTGGAATTTGCTCATGATAATGGATATTCAAATCAAATCATGAGACTTGGCATTCCGGATCGGTTTATTGAACATGGAGAAGTCCATGAACTTTTGAATGAAATCGGATTAACCTCCGATCATATTGTTCAAACGATAAGAACTATGTTGCAAAAACAGAAAAAAGGGCTTGAGGAATTTGGAAAAAGAAAGATTGGATATTTTGCTCAATGAACGTGGCTTTTTTGAAACGAGAGAAAAAGCAAAAAGGGCAATTATGGCAGGTATCGTGTATTCCAATGAGCAAAGGTTGGATAAGCCTGGAGTAAAGGTGCCAAAAGATATTGACATTTCAATTAAAGGAAAACAAATGCCATATGTTTCAAGAGGTGGATATAAGCTCGAAAAAGCATTAAAGGTATTTGATCTGACTGTTAAAGATAAAATTATCATCGATATCGGAGCTTCAACCGGTGGATTTACTGACTGTGCACTCCAAAACGGGGCAAAGTATTGTTATGCGGTTGATGTTGGATATAATCAGCTGGCATGGAAACTCCGTCAAGATGAACGGGTTATCGTCATGGAACGTACAAATTTCCGTTATTTAAAACCTGAAGATTTATCAAGGGAAATGCCTGAATTTGCTTGTATTGATGTTTCCTTTATCTCCTTAAAACGTATTTTGCCGCCGCTAAAAAAGATATTGGTTCCGGATAGTGACATCGTGACACTAATTAAACCACAATTTGAAGCGGGCAAAGAACTGGTTGGTAAAAAAGGTATTGTCAGGGATCAGAAAGTACATGAGATGGTCATAGAGGATATTTTGCAATTTTCCCTTAATGAAGGATTTGATTGCCTGAATATCGATTATTCGCCAATTACCGGTGGAGATGGAAATATCGAGTTTCTGCTCCATTTAAAATGGTCGGGGAATAAAGAGGTAGTGAAAGGAAAGAATCTGTTTAGGAAACCGATTTCTGAGCTTGTTATTGACGCCCACAATCAATTAAAAAATGGAAAAAGAGAGGAATAACCTCTCTTTTTTTAAAAGATAAGAAAGTATAAAAATATAAGTAAAAAACTCGGGATTAGTTTTCGTGTCTAGCTCCAAGCGCCAGCGACTAGCAAACTTCACTCCCCTCCACTACGATAAGTCAACATCGGCTCGTCCCTCGCCGTGTTTCCTTTATCTCATTGCGGGGCGCTCCAGTTTGTACGTCGCTATGCGGGCGCTTTGCGCTTTTCTTAAAAGATAAGAAAGTATAAAAATACAAGTAACTAACTTGGGACGAGTTTATTTTCTAGCTCCGAGTGCCAGCGACTAAGAAACTAGCTCCCCTCCACGCACGATTTGGCAACATCGGCTCGTCCCTCGCCGTGTTTCCTTTTCCTCGAAAAAGCTAATCGCTTTTTCTTCGTGCGATGCTTATGCGAGGAAGATTATTCAGAGTCCTTGAAAAATGCGATACGCATTTTTCTTCGTGCGATGCTTATTCAAGGAAGCAAATCTGTTCTCATTGCGGGGATGCCGTTTGTACGTCGCGAATAGGGCGCGACTCGCGCTTTTCTTAGTATCAAGAGAAAGAATGTATTCGGATATGTCAAACAGGAACGAACGATAGTGCGACTGGAGCTGGATAATAAACTTATAAAAAGACCGTTTTTAAATGTCTTCATTTCCCTTATAATAAGGATAAGCAGTAACATGAAAAACAACAACTTAAGATAAACTTTTCCAGTTGGCTAAAGACGAGAATATATGAAAAAAATTTAAATTTCAGCTTCCTATTTTTCAATCGACAAAATTTTTTTGTAAAATAGGGATAGAAGATAAAATAATGATCATTTAAGCAGGTGAAATGATGAGTAAATTGCAACGTCATTTAAAAATAAGGGAAATAATAAACAAATATGATATTGAAACACAGGATGAACTTGTTGAACAATTAAAAAACGCCGGCTTCAATGTAACGCAAGCCACAATTTCTCGTGACATCAAAGAACTCCATCTTGTGAAAATACCATCAAAAAAAGGACTTTATAAATATAGTCTCCCATCGGATCAAAGATATAACCCAATGGAAAAATTGCAAAAACTTTTAGTCGATGCCTTTGTAAAAATAAATATAGTCGATCATTTAATTATTTTAAAAACCATCCCAGGTAATGCGAATGCGGTGGGAAATTTGATTGATCAACTCGAATGGGATGAAATTTTGGGAACTGTTTGCGGAGATGATACTTGTTTGATTATTGTTGCTACACCAGAGGACGGGGAAAAAATCAAAGAAAGGCTAATTAATATGCTTGTATAACGGCCAATACATCCAGCTTCAAAAAATGTACTCAATAAAGGAGAGGGAAAAACTTGTTGGCAGAACTTGCGATTAAAAATTTTGCGATCATTGAATCGATTTCAATCTCATTTCAAAAAGGTTTCACTGTTCTAACCGGAGAAACTGGTGCTGGAAAATCAATCATTATCGATGCCATCCATCTTTTGATCGGTGGAAGGGGTTCGTCTGATTTTGTTCGATACGGGAAAGAAAAAGCTGAGATAGAAGGTTTATTTTTAGTTGAAGATGGTCACCCCGCCATCGAAAAATTAGCTATATTTGGAATTGAAATGGAAGATGGTATGATTGTTCTTAAAAGGGATATGTTGTCATCCGGTAAAAGTGTTTGTCGAATAAACGGGAAACTAGTTACTATTGCAACACTTCGGGAAATTGGCCGCACATTAGTAGACATTCATGGGCAACATGAAAATCAAGAACTCATGGATGAAAAAAACCATCTCATTTTACTTGACCAATTTGGTGGACAAGCTATTCAAAAAGCATTAACTGAATATCAAGCATTATATCGAGAATATGAAAAAATTAAAAAGGATATTACTGCACTGACCCAAAATGAACAATTGATGGCACAACGATTAGATTTATTAACATTTCAGCACGAAGAAATTACGAATGCTGAACTTATCATTGGAGAAGATGAAGAATTATTAGCAGAAAAGAGGAAACTGAATAATTTTGAAAAACTTTATCACTCCATTCTTACCGCATATGAGGCGTTACAAGGTGAACAAAAAGGTTTGGATTGGGTTAGTTTAGCTCTTTCCAATATGGAAGAAGCAGCCAGCATTGATGAGACCTACAATGATATTCAACAAATTATATCCAACAGTTTTTATCAGTTAGAGGATGTGGTTCATTCACTCCGACCACAATTAGATGAAATGGATTTTGATCCAAATCGATTGAATGAAATAGAGGCTCGTTTAAATGAAATTAATCAATTGAAGAGAAAATATGGCCAAACAATTGAAATGATTCTTGAATATGCTTCAAAAATTGAAGAAGAAATTGAAATGATTTCTAATAAAGAAAATCATATTGAATCGTTATATAAAAAACTAAAGTCTGTGGAAAAAGATTTAGCAATAGAAGGAAAAAATTTAACAGATTTACGGGAAAAAACTGCTAAAAAACTTGCCAATGCTATTCATCAACAATTAAAAAGTCTTTATATGGAAAAAACAGTTTTTAATGTTAACTTCCTTGAACAGTCACAAAAGTTTTATCCGAATGGAATGGACCAGGTTGAATTCTATATAAGTACAAACCCAGGTGAACCGCCGAAACCATTGACAAAAATTGCTTCGGGTGGTGAATTGTCCAGAATCATGTTAGCATTAAAAACCATATTTTCTTCACATCAAGGAATTACTTCGATTATTTTTGATGAAGTGGATACAGGTGTAAGCGGTCGTGTTGCTCAAGCAATCGGCGAAAAGATTTACCAAATATCAGTTGATTCTCAAGTCCTATCCATTACCCATTTACCGCAAGTTGCAGCGATGTCTGATCATCATATCTTAATAAAAAAAGAAATTAAAGGAAATCGAACAAAAACCATTCTTACCAAGTTAACCGAGGAAGAACGGATAGGTGAACTAGCCCGGATGATTTCGGGTACACAAATTACGACAGCAACCGAACAACATGCGAAAGAAATGCTTAAAAGTGCTAAGGAATTAAAAAATACGCTCAGTTAAAATGACAAGTTCATTTTTAAAAGTGTAAACAACCAATATGTCCAGAAATATCCATTCTCTACAGTATTTTTTTATTTCTGCCATTATAATTGTTTGCTTTATCGGCAAGATTATAAATGTAACCTTTGTGTGGATATGAAGCGAGGAGAGTGGATGGAAATGGACAGAGACAAAATAAGAAAAAGATTTGGGTATATTCTCCTTGTTTCTTTCGTTTTACTTACTTTTTTTTCACCAGTCGGAAGAATACTGAAAATACCGAATGAGATTACGTTTTTTGAAGGGCAGACTTTCACTTTGCCAACTGCAACCTTTGTAGAGGCAAACGGTGACCAAGATCATCTCCAACTTCAACAGAAAGATGAATTACAGCTTCAAGCAAAGGAAAAGGGTGAAAGTGAAGTTGTTTACCATATAGCAGGTTTACCAATCAAAAAAGTACATGTCAACGTGTTAAAGGATTTTAAAGTTATACCTGGCGGACAATCCATTGGTGTAAAAATTAATTCAAAAGGGGTTTTGGTCGTCGGCTATCATCAAGTAGAGACCAATACAGGTAGAATTTCACCTGGTGAAGAAGCTGGAATTAAAATCGGCGACTTAATTACAAAAATTAACGAAAAAACCATTGAATCCATCAATGATGTAGGTTCCTTCGTCCAAGAAGCAGGGAAAAAAGGGAAACCTTTGCAACTGATTATTCAACGAGAAGGTAAAGAATTCGAAACCCAATTAACACCGCAGCAAGAAAAAGGGGATAGTAATTATAAATTAGGCCTCTATATTCGTGACTCGGCAGCCGGTATTGGAACATTAACATTTTATGATCCAAAGTCGAAAAAATATGGAGCGCTGGGACATGTCATATCGGATATGGATACAAAATTACCGATCGTTGTAAAAGATGGTTATATTGTTCCTTCAACAGTAACCTCCATTCAAAAAGGTGCGAATGGTGTACCAGGGGAAAAACTAGCCAAATTTTTAAATCAAAGAAATACGATTGGCAATATCGAAAAAAATAATCAGTTTGGCATATATGGAACGATGAATAAAGCTTTATCGAATTCTGTTATGAATGATCCGATTCCAATTGCATTATCCCATGAAGTTAAAAAAGGACCTGCAAAAATTTTGACTGTGGTTGATAATGACAAAGTGGAATTGTTTGATATTGAAATTATCAGTTCCATTCCACAAAAATTTCCAGCCACAAAAGGAATGGTATTAAAAATAACGGATCCGAAGCTATTGGAAAAAACGGGGGGAATTGTCCAAGGAATGAGCGGTAGTCCGATCATTCAGAATGGGAAATTGATCGGGGCTGTGACCCATGTTTTTGTCAATGATCCAACAAGCGGTTACGGTGTCCATATTGAGTGGATGTTAAATGAAGCCGGCTTGAATATATATGGAAATGAAGAAAAAGCAAGTTAAACGAGAGACCCGAATGGGCTTCTCGTTTTTTTTCACTTTTACTTAAAATGCGAATTGAAATTTCTTCCCTGCAAAAGAGAAAAATATCATTTATTGTAGAAAAAGTAAGAAATATAGGAAAAAGGACACTTTTTTAAAAAAATTAAAGGGATTTTTATTGGAAGTGTCGAAACAATAAAATAAAGAGATTTTGTATAGGGAGGATGTCTTGTGGAAAACATTAAAGTTTGTATTGTTGATGACAATAAAGAACTGACAAAAGTATTAAAAGATCACATAAATGGTCAAGAAGGGATGGAAGTTGTTGATATTGCATATAATGGGCAAGATTGTTTAAAAATGATCGACCAATTAAAACCGGATGTCTTATTATTGGATATCATTATGCCCCATTTGGACGGTCTTGCGGTTTTAGAGCAATTAAGAGAAAAAGAATATATGCCAAAAGTGATTATGCTAACCGCATTTGGTCAGGAAGATGTCACAAAAAAAGCACTTGAATTGGGTGCATCATATTTTGTTTTAAAACCTTTCAATTTAGACCAGTTGGTGGAGCAAATCCGAAATGTTTTTAGAATCGGATCTTTGCCGAAAAATAATATGACAAACAATAATTTGAGCCAATCGGTTATTCGACCACGGACCACCAAAAGTCTGGATGCCAGCATTACCAATATTATCCATGAAATTGGTGTACCTGCCCATATTAAAGGATATTTGTATTTAAGGGATGCAATTGCGATGGTCTACAATGATATCGAATTATTAGGTTCGATTACAAAAGTGTTGTATCCGGATATTGCCAAAAAATATAATACCACAGCCAGCAGGGTAGAACGTGCTATCCGCCATGCCATTGAAGTAGCGTGGTCCCGTGGCAATATTGAATCGATATCAAATTTGTTTGGATATACCGTAAGTATGTCAAAAGCAAAGCCGACTAATTCTGAGTTTATTGCGATGGTTGCAGATCGCCTACGTTTAGAACATAAGGTAAGCTGATTCCTTGCGGGGCAAGGATTTGAGAGGGCATAGTTACACCCATTTTTCAGTTTGGAATTACCAATAAATCGTTTTAGAAGCCGACAAACTTTTTCACACAATACCAATAAATCAAAAGTGTTTATTGGGTTGGAATAAGAGAAAGAGAGTTAAGTCTATGAAAGTTATGGGATTGGTATTTCTGTTGGATGACTTGATGGGGTATTGTCAGGTAAAGAACCTGACACTAAAAACGATGTCCTCCTACGAGCAATCTTTAAAATTGTTTTTACTATACTTGCAAAAGGAAGGGGGTTGAACATCCTAATGAGGTTCGACCCTCTCATATTTGAAACTACATTCAATATTTATAAGTCCGTGGAAAATACATGGTAGTAAGTCGTTTAGATTCATTGAAGGACAATTATCCAGAGAATCGCAAGGACTTTAACAAGTGAATATCCAATGTCACCATCAATAATTATTTGTGGAATATGAAGGTGTTTTTAACTTGTTGGTGAAAGAGGAACTATTCCCTAACCCATTGCGTAAAGGCATTCTGGATCAAAATTTTAACTTGTTCTTCAAATCCAATAAGACTTTTTGTGTAAATTTGGACAGTGAACATTGTTAATCAGGGAATTAAAAAACAAGAGCAGTAACTCTTAACGACTCTTGTTTTTTTTAAAAGATAAGAAAGTATAAAAATACAAGTAAAAAACTTGGGACGAGTTTCGTGTCTAGCTCCGAGCGCCAGCGACTGAGAAACTAGCTCCCCTCCACTCACGATTTGGCAACATCGGCTCGTCCCTCGCCGTGTTTCCTTTATCTCATTGCGGGGCGCTCCAGCTTGTACGTCGCTAAGCGGGCGCTCTGCGCTTTTCTTATGTTTAACTAGTGTGTTTGGATTGTATTACTTTTCGAATAGAACTAATAACCCCCATGTGCAAAGATTCATGTGCAATTAGAAACACAAACATTTCTCCAAGAGTTTTCATTCCTAAAAAGTCAAATTTTAAAGGCAGATCCAGTTTACCACGACAAGCGTTAATAATTTGCTCTGTTTGGATTTCCAGTCTTTCTGTAATCTCGTCAAAGGATGGAGGTTGTTTTTCCCATTCAGAAGGTTTGCTTCCTCGTTTAAAGAAAGAATCATAGTCTTTCGGCAATACTCTTTTCATGGATAACGAATTGTATATTCCCTCATCCCAAGTCACTAATACATGACCAAGATTCCATCGAATATTGTTATTAAAGCCTTCCGGGATAATGTCAATTAAGTCAGTATGGATGACTTTCACAAAGCTCAAATTTCTATCTCGCCAATAACGAAATTGTTGAAAGACCTATCTTCAAACATGGGAAACCTCCTTTATGCTTAACGCAAAAGAGCGTTCCGTGTAGACGTGCATTCGAACTTTCCCTTGCGCACGTAGTTGAGAAGCGATGTCAAACATTTTCCTTTTATCTATGCCTATCTGCTTCATGATTTGTACAAAGTTGACGGGTTCTTGGCTTTCTTGGAGGATTTCTAGCACTTGTTCAGCCGTTTCGTTAGTAGTGAGATCCCTTTGATTTTCGGGATTTGGGATTAGAAGATTAGCAGGATAATAGACAAGCGTAACCCCTTGAAAACAATAGTAAATCGAAGCTGGTTGGCAATGATATTGAGGAATCAACACCACGGTATCTCGTTCATCGGTTTCCTCAAAGACTAAACCATTCGTCTTTTCTTCGATATAGGCCTTTCGATCGTTTGATAATAATTCTTGTTGATGTTTTGCTGCAATTTCTTCCAGGTCTTGTAATATCTCTTTGTTTATATGAGAGAAATATTGGTGATTCCACTCCTCTATCATGCGAATCGATTTTGTTACTGTTGTTTCCATCGTTTTCGGGAAAAAGTCTACATATGGATTCAATAACTCTTTTATGTCCTCTATGCTATGTTCTCGTATCCACGATACAAACGCTTCTGAAGTGTGGATTCCTTTTTCCAATCCAAGCCAACACAATAAGTTAATTGGGTTGTAAATTCCCATTTTCTTTTTATCTAACATTTCGGTAAGGTCTGGTGATAGAGTTTGTTTCGTCTTTTCATACCAATTAGTACCAAGATACATTTTCTGTTGCCAAGGCTTGGTTAAATATAAATTAAGACTGATTATACACTCGTTTATCGGTGAAAAGTACACTTGTGATTGATAGCACATGTTTAATCTCCTTTCAACTATGCGCTGCTTTTTTAACCTTCATCGTCTATATATTCCGTTATGGACTCTCCAACAAAAGAGTGAAATATTCGGTGAAAATGAAGCATGGAGAACTGTACTTTATTGGCTATATTATTTAATGTAATTTCGTTGTGAAGATCGTCCTCAATAAAATCAATCGATGTTTAGATTTTTTAAGATATTCCACCAACATCACCTTCCGATTGTAAATCCTATTTTTTTATAGGAATATAAATATCGATTTCTGAATTAGTATTCATAGGCCCGAAAAAACGGTCATCATCATATAACTCGAATTCAGGTCCAACCCCTCGGTCAAACCCATTTTTCGGAAACCATGTTCCATAAATGTATTGGTAAGTGTCTTGTAAGGTTTCAGTAGTCCCTTTATGCGTAAAAACAACATACTCATTAGGTGGAAAGGTTTTCCCAACCATTCCTTCAGGGACATTCTGACACTTCTAATCCAGCAATATAGTTAAATTCGACGTTGACACCTGTAGGCTCCATGACCCCAAAAAAGACCGTTTCCGAGACTTTATGTTGGATGTTGTGATGTACTTGGTCCAGCTGATCCCACAGCTTCGGAATTTCTTGTGCTTTTGAGCTATGAATCTGTAAACCAACAATGTGGTAGGCTTCTTTATGAATAAATTTCGGTTCCATTTGATGAATCCCTCCTATATGCAGAATTGTTCTTCATTGAGTGGCTTTCGCTTCGTTAATTTGTACAGTAGTTTGTAGTGTTCTTTGCTCTTCCGAAAGGCTCCTGGTGTCACGCATGGAAAAATAATCGATGGCCATCGTTCGCCTCCTTACCTATTTTAATTATACCTACTTTTATATGTGAACTTTTGAGTTATTTTGCGAATTTAAAAACAATTTCTCTAAAATTGATACTATAACAAATAACTGTATTTTGTCAATATTTTAATAATATAGAAATTACGAAATGGATGGTATGAAAGGTAGCGGTCACCTCTCAAGTAATAACGGGCTATTCAACAACTATCCCGTTATTCATAATCAGCTGGAAATTTTTATTTTCGTGTTCCAATTTTTATGGAAATTGGCAGAAGATATTGGTCATATTAAAGGTGAAGTGGTGAGCGGATAGCCGCACAACCGACAAGCCGCTCTTTAAGAGTGGTGACAACAAAAGTCTTTTCCTAGAGGGAAAGGCTTTTTCTCTTTCAAGTAAGTAGTGCTTTTCTTAGATAAATCGTCTTGCTAGAAGTCATGAAATGGGATAGTATTATAAGTACACAGTTAATATGTCAAAAGCTAATTCTGAGTTTATTGCGATGGTTGCAGATAAATTACGGCTGGAACACCAAGCTTCTTAGTGTATGTATTAGGTGAATGTTTACGATTAAATTAGAACTGTGTGAAATATGATTAACACAAGTAAAGCGGGTGTTAGCATGACATATATTTTTGGACATCGTGGTTCAGCAGGTACGCACCCTGAAAATACGATGATTTCTTTTCAAGAGGCAGAACGGGCCGGTGCAGACGGCATTGAATTGGATGTGCAATTAACAAAAGATGGAGAAATCATCATTATTCATGATGAAAAAGTCGATAGAACGACTGATGGTAAAGGGTATATAAAAAATATGTTACTGAAAGATATTAAAAAATTAAATTCAGGTGCGAAATTTAACAATGGTCAATTTAAAGCAGAAATACCGACTTTGAATGAGTTTTTTGAATGGTTCAAAAGCACAAATTTATTCGTGAACATAGAGTTTAAAACGAAATCAATTTCCAATTATGAATTAGAAGAGAAAACAGTGGCAATGGTCAAAAAGTATAAATTAGAAGAGCGGGTTATTTTTTCCTCTTTTAATCATTATTCTCTTGTGTACTGTTATCGACTTGCTCCTGAAATTGAAACGGCTCCCTTATATTCTGAAGTTCTGTTTATGCCTTGGATTTATGCTCAATCCATCCGTGCAAAGGGGATTCACCCGCATTATCGGGTCATCCCTGATGAATTGGTTACTTTATCGCAAAATAATGGAATAAAAGTCCGTCCATACACGGTCAATCAAGAAGAAGATATAAAAAGGTTATTAAATTGTAATACACATGCGATAATCACTGATTTTCCAAAAAAAGTAAAGGAATTAAAAAACCATATAAAGTAAACAAAACGCCGACTATTTTACCGACGGGTAAAGCGGCGTTTTGTCACTTTATTTCTTTTTTTATCACGGTGGTAAATAAATCCGCCGATAAAAGAAAGTCCCGACAAAAACAGAACAATCCCGACAACAGTTTGTTGCCACAAAAAAGCAAATGGCCAATCAATGATTTGAAACAAACTGTCTCGGATTAATTTCACTCCGATGACTGATAAGACAATGGGGATTACTGCAAGAAAAAATGCAATCACACGACCCATTGAAAACCCCCTAAAAAGTAATTTAAAATTGACTCTCTTTGAATATGATAAAAAACGGATGGAATGTCAAGAATATTGATTTTTAGTTCATCCTCTATTTACTCATAGCAAGATGGAGCTATGCCTAATTTCCTAATTATGTGATTTCTCTCTTGCAAATAGGTCCGTTGTGGTATAATAGCCATAATGGATTTGTTTTTGGTCCAATTTATGTTATGTGAACGGGCTGTAATTGTCGTTTTGCCCTACATAAACGGAAACGAATCTTCCACCTGAATGGAAAGAAAAATCAAAGATGTAAAGGAAGAAAGGGGTCCGTAAATACCCGATTGGTTCAAAAACTGTTGGGATGGAGAAGCCCACAGATCGAATTTCACTTAAAGGAATTCTTTATCCGCTGGAAAAAATGCGCAATTACCTTCTTATTGTGAAGCGTGGGGGTGGGGGTTTTGCAAAGCGTAATGGTAATTGGAGCCGGAAAAGGCGGTACTGCAATTTTGCACCTTTTAAGCGAAATGAAGACACTAAAAACGAGGGTAATCATTGATAAAGATTTGCAGGCACCTGGGATTCTTATTGCAAAAAAAGAAGGAATTCCGTACGGGAACGATTGGCGTACATTTATTGATAAAGACATTGATATCATTATTGATGTAACAGGTGATGAACAAGTATACCAAGAACTTCAACAGTTTAAGGATAATTTTATCATCGTTCCGGGGTCGATTGCTGAAATGATTGTTCATCTTTTTAAAGAAAAAGAACAATTGATTCGGGAATTACAAAGTGAAACAATAAAAGGGGATGTCATGCTTAAGGCAATTATCCATTCCAGTAATGATGCAATATCTGTTGTTGATGAAAACGGAAATGGAATCTTAATTAACCCGGCCTATACCCGGATCACCGGATTAACGGAAGAAGATGTACTTGGAAAGCCGGCAACTACGGATATTTATCAAGGGGAGAGCATGCATTTTCATGTGCTGAAAACAAAAAAACCGGTTCGAGGGGTTAAAATGCTTGTTGGTCCAAAGAAAAAAGAGGTAGCGGTTAATGTTGCCCCCATTATTGTGGATGGTCAGTTAAAAGGCAGTGTCGGAATCATTCATGATATGTCGGAGATTCGGGAACTCTCAACCGAATTACAAAGAGCAAAAGAACGAATTCGGACATTGGAGGCTAAATATAATTTTGACGATATTGTCGGACAATCTGAAGAGATGCTTATTGCCATTGAGCAGGCGAGAATTGCAGCCAAAACTCCGGCAACGGTTTTGTTAAGAGGGGAATCAGGTACTGGAAAGGAATTATTTGCCCATGCGATCCATAATGAAAGTGATCGCAAATATAATCATTTTATTCGGGTGAATTGTGCTGCAATTTCTGAATCTTTATTAGAAAGTGAACTGTTTGGCTATGAAGAAGGAGCCTTTTCCGGAGCAAAACGTGGCGGCAAAAAGGGGTATTTTGAAGAAGCCAATAATGGGAGTATTTTCCTTGATGAAATTGGCGAGCTATCATTAAGTACACAGGCAAAATTGTTAAGGACATTACAAGAACAGGAAATTATCCGTGTCGGTGGAACGAAGCCAATTCCGATTCAAGTAAGAATTATTGCTGCTACGAACAAGAATCTTGAACAAGAAGTACGCAGAGGGAATTTTCGGGAAGATTTATTTTATCGACTAAACCGGATTCCAATATACATACCGGCTTTAAGGTCCCGTATAGAGGATATCCCATTGCTCTGTGATCATTTAATCAACAAAATAAATCATGACTATGGTAGAAATGTCGAGGGCATAACGAATGAAGCTGTCGAACTGTTAAAAAGCTATGCTTGGCCGGGAAATGTTCGCGAATTGGAAAATATACTCGGTCGTGCCATCATTTTTATGGACTATAGTGAAAATATGATAGATATAAAGCATCTATCAAAACTGGGATATAATTTTCAAAAAAAGCAAGAGCAAGATTATCCGAATGAAGAGTCTTTACCGTTATATACATTGGTAGAGAACTTTGAGAAAAGGATTATTAGCCATATTTTACATAAACATCGTGGAAGTAAAACAAAAACGGCCAAAGAGCTGGGAATTTCTATTCGAACGTTATATTATAAAATGGAAAAATATGGTTTATAATTGCAATTTTTTGCAAGCAAAGTTTTACATGGATTGCAAAAATCTGCAAGGATAAACAGATTTTTGCATTAATAATTGGTTGATATCCAAGCCCGGCTTTTGCCGTTGCCGTAATTTGTTGTATAAAAAAATAAGATTTACGTAAAATCTTGTACAAAAAACTCTTTTTAGTATGAATCATTATTATTTTCACTTACTTATGGCACTGTTTTTGCAGTATATTATTTGAATTCAATTTTACAAATAGAAGGAGAGTTGCAACAATGGATATTTTTCGGTATATGGAAGAGTTTGATTATGAGGAATTGCATTTCGTTCAAGATAAAAATTCCGGACTAAAAGCGATTATTGCCATTCACGATACAACCTTAGGACCTGCTCTCGGGGGAACAAGAATGTGGACTTATGCCTCAGAGGAAGCAGCCATTATTGATGCGTTAAGACTTGCCAAGGGAATGACTTACAAAAATGCCGCCAGTGGTTTAAATTTAGGGGGCGGAAAAGCAGTCATTATTGGTGATCCGAAAAGTGAAAAAAGTGAAGAGAAGTTCCGTGCTTACGGTCGATTTATTCAAGGATTAAATGGCAGGTATATAACGGCGGAAGATGTGGGGACAACAGTAGAAGATATGGATATCATTTACCAAGAAACGGAATTCGTAACAGGTGTTTCTCAAGCTTTTGGCTCGTCGGGAAATCCTTCACCGGCAACGGCCTATGGCATTTACAGAGGGATGAAGGCAGCTGTTTCAGAATACTTTGGAAATGATTCATTGGAAGGGAAAGTGGTTGCTATACAAGGTGCTGGCAATGTGAGTTACCATCTTTGCCGTTTTCTTTCTGAAGAAGGGGCAAAACTGATCGTAACAGATATTAATAAAGCTGCTGTGGAAAGAGTTCAAGACGATTTTGGAGCAGAAGCTGTAGATCCTGCCGATATTTATTCTGTTCAATGTGATGTGTTTTCGCCCTGTGCTTTAGGTGCCATTTTAAATGACGAAACAATCCCTCAGTTAAAGGCAAAAGTAATCGCCGGTTCAGCAAATAATCAATTAAAGGAAAATCGGCATGGTGATCTTTTACATGAATTAGGCATCATTTATGCTCCTGATTATGTTATTAATGCAGGTGGAGTCATCAATGTAGCCGATGAATTATACGGCTATAATAAAGAAAGAGCTTATAAAAAAATTGAACAAATCTATAATAGCATAAAAAAAATATTCGAAATTTCTAAGCGTGAGCAGATCCCTTCTTATTTGGCAGCGGATCGAATGGCCGAAGAACGGATCAAAAAAGTAAGCCGTTCAAGAAAATCGTTTTTAACAAATGAAAAACATATTTTAAAAAAACGGATGAAATAAAGATATAAAGAGTTTATCCATATTTCCTATATTGTTGATTTGGTTCAGTTCCGAAATTTGAGGTGAAATGAATGGTAAAAGAGTATGACTTAGTGATTATTGGAGGCGGAACAGGTGGATATGTAGCCGCCATTCGAGCCAGCCAACTCGGTTTAAAAACAGCAATTGTTGAAAAAAACAAGTTGGGTGGCACATGTCTCCATCAAGGATGCATTCCAACAAAAACATTATTAAAGAGTGCGGAAGTTTATCGGACGATGAAAGCAAGCAGTGATTACGGTGTATTGACAAAAGTAGAAAGATTGGATTTTACCAAAGTTCAAAAAAGAAAATCCGAAATTACTGAGCAATTGTATCAAGGTGTTCAGATGTTAATCAAAAAAAATAAAATCGATGTGTACAATGGAATTGGCCGATTGTTGGGCCCATCGATTTTTTCTCCGTTATCGGGTACGGTTTCGGTAGAATCGAATACAAATCAAGAGAACGAAATATTAATTCCCAAATTTGTCTTGCTTGCCACCGGTTCAAATCCGAGGAAACTTGCGGATCTACCGTTCAACAAAAAAAATATCTTATCTTCAGATGATATGTTGCAATTAGACCATTTGCCGGAATCGATCATTATTGTCGGTGGTGGGGTGATTGGGTTGGAGTGGGCTTCTATGTTAGCGGATTTTGAAGTTCAAGTAACTATCGTCGAAGCTTCCGATCGCTTGGCCCCCCATGAGGATGAAGAGATTAGTAAGGAGATCACCCGAATTTTCCGTAAAAAAGGGATACAAATTTTAACAAATGCAATGATTTCTGAAAGCTGGGAAAAAGATAACCAAATCACCGTAACAGTAGAACGAAATGGAGAAAAAAAACCGTTCACTGCCGAAAAGATGCTTATTTCTGTTGGAAGAGCAGCGAATACGGAGGGAATTGGTTTGGAAAATACCGAAATTGAAATAAACGACGGTTTTATTCAAGTTAACCAATTTTATCAGACCAAGGAATCGCATATTTATGCAATCGGTGATTGTATCGGGGGCATGCAACTGGCTCATGTCGCTGCAAGAGAAGGTACAATTGCTGTCGAACATATGGCAAATCAGAAGCCGGAACCGTTAAATTACCATCATATTCCAAAATGTACATATTCCTTTCCTGAAATTGCCAGTATTGGCATGACAGAACAAGAAGCAAAGAACAAAAATACGGAATTAAAAATCAGCCGATTTCCGTTTAAAGCCATTGGTAAAGCTTTAATTACAGGTCATCCATCCGGCTTTATAAAACTCATTGCCGATGCAAAAACGAATGATTTACTCGGGATTCATATGATTGGTCCTCATGTTACTGATTTAATATCTGAAGCTTCCCTTGCTTTTGTCCTTGATGCAACTCCCGATGAAATTGCTTATACCATTCATCCACATCCGACTCTTTCTGAAATATTTTCAGAGGCAAGTTTACTGGTAGAAGGTAGACCGATTCATCTATAGGATCAATTTTTATGTTTTTTTAAATAAGCGTCCGGCTTTTTAAAATTAAGATATATGAATACATTCAAAAGGAGGTTATGGCTTATGACAGAATATCGCCATCGCTCGCTCGGTTTAACGGATGATACCGTTTTGGAAATGTATGAAACAATCGTCTTGACAAGAAGATTGGACGAACGTATGTGGTTATTAAATCGGTCAGGAAAAATTCCATTTGTTATCTCCGGTCAAGGGCATGAAGGCGCTCAAATCGGTGCTGCTTATGCGCTTGACCGAACAAAGGACTATATATTGCCCTATTATCGTGATTTGGGCGTTGTGCTTACTTTTGGCATGACACCAAGAGAAATTATGTTATCTGCTTTTGCTAAGGCAGAAGATCCAAATTCAGGTGGAAGACAGATGCCAAGTCATTTTGGGAAGAAGAAAAATCGAATTGTTACCGGTTCTTCACCGGTTACAACGCAAGTACCGCATGCTGTTGGTTTTGCGCTAGCGGCAAAGATGAAACGGCAAGATTTCATCTCTTTTGTCTCATTTGGTGAAGGCTCTTCTAACCAAGGAGATTTCCATGAAGGATTGAATTTTGCTGGTGTTCATAATCTCCCAGTCATATTCATGTGTGAAAACAATCAATATGCAATATCTGTGCCGGTATCGAAGCAGCTAAGTTGTGAAAAAGTATCGAGTCGAGCTGCGGGATATGGAATGCCGGGAGTTACGGTAGACGGAAAAGACCCTCTGGCGGTCTTTGAGGTGGTTAAAGAGGCAGCCGATCGGGCAAGAAGCGGTGGTGGCCCGACTTTGATCGAAGCTAGCACTTATCGCTTTACTGCCCACTCAAGTGATGATGATGACAGGGCATACCGTGATCAAGCAGAATTAAATAATCTCAGAGATAATGATCCACTGCAATTTTTTGGAACATATTTAAGAGAAGTTGGTTTACTGGATGACCAAGTGGAAAAAGAAATTCAAGACAAGGTGAAAAATATCGTCAATGATGCAACAGATTATGCCGAAAAAGCAGTTTATTCGAAACCGGAAGATGCATTGAAATATGTTTATAAGGAATAGGGGGGGAGATTATGCCAGTTATATCTTACATTGATGCGATAACAATGGCCATTCGTGAAGAGATGGAACGAGATGAGAATGTTTTTATCCTTGGTGAGGATGTTGGAAAAAAGGGTGGAGTGTTTAAAGCAACCCACGGTTTATATGAGCAATTTGGAGAAGAAAGGGTAATCGATAGCCCACTTGCCGAATCAGCTATAGCGGGGGTGGCGATTGGTAGTGCCATGTATGGTATGCGACCGATTGCAGAAATGCAGTTTGCCGACTTTATCTTGCCGGCCGTGAATCAGATCATTTCCGAAGCGGCGAGAATTCGCTACAGATCGAATAATGATTGGAACTGTCCACTAGTTATTCGTGCTCCTTATGGTGGTGGTGTTCATGGTGGTTTGTATCATTCTCAATCTGTCGAAGCCATTTTTGCTAATCAACCGGGTTTGAAAATTGTCATGCCTTCTACCCCTTATGATGTAAAAGGACTTTTGAAAGCAGCGATTCGTGATGATGATCCGGTACTATTTTTCGAACATAAGCGAGCCTACCGGTTAATAAAAGGAGAAGTGCCACTTGATGATTACATCCTGCCAATTGGAAAAGCAGATGTGAAAAGAGAAGGAGACGACATAACGGTCATTACGTATGGTTTATGTGTGCACTTTGCCCTTCAAGCAGCGGAAAAATTAGCAAATGAAGGGATATCTACTCATATTCTTGATCTGCAAACCGTTTATCCGTTAGATAAGGAAGCAATTTGCCAAGCGGCGGCAAAAACAGGAAAAGTATTGCTTATCACTGAAGATAATAAAGAAGGCAGTATTATTAGTGAGGTAGCTGCAATCATTGCTGAACATTGTTTGTTTGAATTAGACGCGCCGATTATGCGACTAGCCGGACCAGATATTCCGGCAATGCCATTTTCTCCAACAATGGAAAAGTTCTTTTTAATCAATCAAGATAAAATTGAAAAGGCAATGCGTGAATTGGCAGAATTTTAAAGCAGGTAGGTGAAAGTCATGGGATTGGAAAAAATAACGATGCCGAAATTAGGCGAAAGTGTAACAGAAGGAACAATCACGCAATGGCTTGTTGCTGTTGGAGATCATGTTGATAAATATGATCCCCTTGCCGAAGTGCTAACGGATAAGGTTACTGCTGAAATTCCTTCCTCTTTTACAGGGGTAATTAAAGAAATCATTGCCAAAGAAGATGAAACTTATGGTGTTGGTGAAGTTATTTGTGTAATTGAAACGGAAGATCAAGCTGGAACTATTCAGGAACAAGCTGAACTTGTTGAATCCACGGAGATCGTGGAACACAATCAAGAGATGTCGTTAAAGCAACGTTATTCACCAGCAGTTTTAAAACTGGCTCAAGAGCATAATATTGACTTGAGTCAGGTGAAAGGTACGGGAAGAGGAGGACGCATTACACGAAAAGATTTGCAACAACTGATTGCAACTGCAAATATGGCTAAATCGGATGCGACACCAGTTAAAGAAAATAACGAAAAGGCAGAGCTTGCTTTCCCAGAACCAAGCTTGAATTCTTCCCCCGAGTTTACTACCGGAGATGGAGATATGGAAATTCCGGTTACGGGAATTCGTAAAGTCATTGCAGCGAATTTAACCAAATCGAAACAAGAAATCCCCCATGCCTGGATGATGGTAGAAGCTGATGTAACTGATCTTGTTAACTATCGGAATACGATTAAAAAAGAATTTGAAGTGAAAGAAGGTTTTCCGCTCACCTATTTTGCATTTTTCGTAAAAGTGGTTGCTCAAACTTTAAAAGAGTTTCCGGAATTAAATGCTACCTGGGCTGGAGATAAAATTATTCGAAAAAAAGATATTCATCTTTCTATTGCGGTGGCAACCGATGATGCGCTGTTTGTTCCGGTAATTAAACATGCCGATGAAAAGTCTATTAAGAGAATTGCTAAGGAAATTTATGAACTGGCTAATAAAGCCCGAACGGGGAAATTAACGGCAGATGATTTACAAGGCGGGACATTTACGGTAAATAACACCGGTAGTTTCGGCTCTATCCAGTCTATGGGTATTATTAATTATCCACAAGCTGCGATTTTGCAAGTCGAATCAATCGTTAAGAAATTGGTTGTCATGGATAACGGAATGATAGCTGTGCGGGATAGAGTAAATTTATGCTTATCCCTTGATCATCGGATACTGGATGGTTACATTTGTGGAAAGTTTATGAGAAAACTGAAGGAGCGTCTCGAAACTTTTGATAAAGATCATATTAATCTTTACTAAAAATATGTCATACCAATTTTCTATGAGTCTGAGGAACCTACCTTGATGATGATGGAAAAAATCACTTTCGTAAAGGGACTAGTGAGAGCTGTCCCTTTTTAGTGCCCTATACCAATGTTTTTTTTAGTTATTATTAAATTTATCATATGGAGTTCTTTCGTTTTGCAATCACCCTTTTTTTCGATAAAATAACAAATATAATCAAAATAAAATAGTTAGAGAAAAGCAATCAATATATTCAGCATGATGTTGAACATGGCCTGTTGCCTGTTACTATCGCCGTTGAACAGTTGATGAAGCTTTATCTTAATGAAGAATCAATGGAAAGGAGTAATTTGATTATGAGTATGGATTTTAATATTTTAATGAATGATTATATTGAGCAAGCCCGGAAAGAAATTGTCGAAGCCGGTTATGAAGAATTAAAAACACCGGAAGAAGTTGATGAAGCATTACAACGGAAAGGGACAACATTGGTTATGATTAATTCCACATGCGGTTGTGCTGGGGGGATTGCCCGTCCAGCAGCAAAATACGCAATTGATTATGATAAGCGTCCTGATTATTTAGTCACTGTATTTGCAGGGCAAGATAAAGAAGCTACTCTTCAGGCAAGAAGCTATTTCGATGATTACCCGCCGTCTTCACCGTCATTTGCCTTGTTGAAGGATGGTAAACTTGTCGGGATGGTGGAACGACATGAAATAGAAGGTCATTCACCTGTCTCAGTTATCGAACAATTACAGGAACTATTTGAACAGCATTGTAATGAAGTGTAAATGTTCCTACGTTTTACATGTTAAAGACTTATGATTTAGTGAAACTTCCATCAGTGGGGGTTTCATCCTGAATCCAATCAACTTATGTGCTAGTCTTTCCCACCCATCCCTTTTGTGAAATTTATAATCTTTAGTGGGGAATGGACTGTCTGTTTCTGCGGGATAAAACCACCTAACTTTGTTCATAATAATGGAAAAGGTGGGTGGTTTTGATGAACTTATTGGTAAGCTTCCTCGTTGCATTTACAACCATTTCACCGGTTTGGCCGATTGGCCCGAACCCTTTACCCGGTGACCCATTTGTGATCGTTAATAAACAAACTAATGAAGTTGCCTTTATTGATGATGGGATTGTCCAAGAAGTGTACAAGGCAGCAACCGGTAAAAATGCGGAATTAACCCCAGAAGGAATGTTTACGGTTACAGTAAAAGCAATAAATCCATATTATCGAAAAAAGAATATTCAAGGAGGAGCACCCAATAATCCGCTCGGTACTCGTTGGATTGGATTTGATGCCTTGGATACTGATGGGAGAACATATGGAATTCATGGTACAAACCAACCGTGGTCGATCGGACTTTATATTTCGGAAGGATGTATCCGGTTAAATAATGAGGATGTTGAAAAGTTATTTGATAATGTTCCAATCGGTACAAAGGTTTTTATTACCAATCAGTCATCTAGCTTTGAACAAATTGCAAAAGAAAAAAGGGCAATTCCATAACGAGGAATTCCCTTTTCCATAAATGTTTTTTTAGCTAATAGGAAATTGTAAATTTTTTCAATCTCTACTTTCCTAACGCATAAATGTACAGGGATAGCTTCTTGGGAATACATCGCAGCCGAAAAAATTTTATATTTTTTCGGTGACTAAAGAGACTTCGGTAGCATTACCTCGCAAGCGAAGATGTTTTTTTGCTGAACTACGGCTTTTTTCTCGCCTAAAGGCTCGGACGGCCGAGTTTTCTTTAAAAACCAAATCAGAATAGGATAGAAAGTCCCGTAAGTAACGTAGTCAAAACCATGGCTATAATCATTAAGTAAACGATAATTTTCCGGACTTTTTTATTTCCCATCGGGGTCATTCAACCTCCACTTTATTCTCAATGACATTATTTTACCGCGAGAATGGCTTTCGAACAAGTCCTATCTTTTTTTTGTTAGAAAGATAACAGATTCATAGCTTTAATTTTTCCAATTAAAAATCAATGAATAAAGGGTTGGAAGATGGGGATTGATCCTTCGTAAAACTAGAATCAAATTTTTAAACATTGGACATTGGCAAACGAAAAAAAGAGGAACGACCAAAAGAAACACGAAAATTTTCCACTATGATTCTCCGTTATGGGTGTTTTTTCAGATAAGTTGGCTTTCATCATTATCATATCGCCGTTTGTTTAGCATACAAAATGGGTGGATAATGATTTTTAACAAGATTCATTGATCGTCGTCAATACTCCCACTTGTTAGATTAAAAATCGGAATAAGAAAAAATTGAAGGAACTGGTTAAATAGGGGTATACTTATAAATATGTAGATTGGAGGGTTGAAGATGATTAATGAAAATAGATTGCTGGAAGAGTTTCTCGCACTTGTCCAGATTGATTCTGAGACGAAGCATGAAGCAGAAATTGCCAAAATCTTAAAACAAAAATTTGTAGACCTTGGTTTGGATGTTTATGAAGATCAAACAATGGAACAAACCGGGCATGGAGCAGGAAATTTAATTTGTACATTAAAAGGGACAAACCCAAGAAGTACCCCAATTTATTTTACTTCCCATATGGATACCGTTGTTCCAGGAAAAGGGGTGAAACCTAGCATTGAAAACGGCTATGTGGTCACGGACGGAACAACGATTTTAGGGTCGGATGATAAAGCGGGCATTGCTGCAATATTTGAAGCAATCCGTGTTTTAAAAGAAAATAATATTGAACACGGTGATCTTCAATTTATTATTACAGTTGGTGAAGAGTCCGGATTAGTAGGAGCAAAAGCACTGGATTCTTCAAAAATTCATGCAGAATTCGGATTTGCTCTTGATAGTGATGGAGAAGTAGGTACAATTGTAATAGCAGCACCTACGCAAGCAAAAATCAATGCGACAATTACCGGGAAAAGTGCCCATGCCGGTGTTGCTCCGGAAAAAGGGATTTCTGCGATAACGGTTGCCGCAAAAGCAATTTCCAAAATGCCGTTGGGTCGAATTGATGAAGAGACGACGGCAAATATCGGTCGTTTTGAAGGCGGACAAGCAACCAATATCGTTTGTGAAAAAGCATATGTCTTTGCAGAGGCACGCTCTCTTTCAAATGAAAAATTAAATAGCCAGCTTGATAAAATGAAACATGCCTTTACAGAAGCAGCTCGTGAAATGGGAGCACAAGCTGATGTAGAAATAAATGTGATGTATCCTTCCTTCAAATACGGACCGGATGATGCCGTTGTTAAAATAGCAAGTAAGGCGGTAGATAAGATTGGTCGTACAAGTAAACTGATAAAAAGTGGCGGTGGTAGTGATGCCAATGTAATCGCAGGCATGGGAATACCTACTGTTGTTCTTGGTGTTGGTTATGAAGAAATTCATACAACAAAAGAAAGAATGCCGATTGCAGAACTTAATAAGTTGGCTGAACTGGTTGTTGCCATTGTTGATATAGTAAATAATCAGTCTTAGGATTAGTTAGACTTAGCGGATTTATTATGAAGGTGGTGAGTCATTTGGACACAATCAAATTCGTTATTTTTAAAGAAGAAAATGAAGAGTATGGGATTGATGTTGACTATATTATCTCCATTGAAAAACCTGAAGAAATAACCCCGGTGCCACAACTGCCGAATTTTATCAAAGGTTTGATAAAGGTAAGAGGATTACTTGTGCCAGTTGTTGACCTGCATCATGTTTTATATGGAACAGATGAGGCTTTACATGAAATGACAAGACTGATTGTTTTAAAAACCGGGATATTAGAGTTAGCTTTGCTTGTAGGTGAGGCAAAAGAATTAATGGAGGTAAGTACCGATTCGATTAAACAAGTAGGTTTATTTGCCTATCAAAAAACCTCTTATTTTACCGGTGTAATCAATTTAGATAATCGCCTTATTACATTAATTGATCCAAACCGGATGATCAATAGTTTAGATGGAATTAGAGAAATTCAAGCGTATATGGAGGAACAAGCAAAAATAACCGATTCTAAAACAGGGTTTCATTGACCGATGAAAGAAAGGACAAGCGGCACGGTGGAATGAATATCAATTTCCGGCTTAATGCAGGTGGAAAAAGGTGATTTCGTACATGAGCGAAAAAAAGGTTCAGAAAAGCAGAATTATATTCCATGTCGATATGAACAGTTTCTACGCATCGGTTGAAATGTCTTTAAATCCATCATTAAAAGGAAAGCCGCTTGCCATTGCCGGAAACCCTAAAGAGCGGCGGGGGATTATTGTTACATGCAGTTATGAAGCGAGAAAATTTGGTGTCAAGACAACGATGCCTCTGTGGCAAGCAAAAAAACTTTGTCCTGAACTCATTGTGAAAACACCGAATTTTGATCAATATCGAAAGGCTTCAACAAGGATATTTCAAATATTGCGGGAATATACCGATCTTGTTGAGCCGGTTTCCATTGATGAAGGTTATTTAGACATCACAGAGCATGTCACAGTTCACCCTTTAAAAATTGCTCAATCGATTCAACACCGCCTTTTACAAGAAATAAATTTACCGTGTAGCATCGGGATTGCACCAAATAAATTTTTGGCAAAAATGGCTTCTGATATGAAAAAGCCACTTGGCATTACAATCTTACGCAAGCGGGATGTACAAAAGATTTTATGGCCGATGCCGGTAAGTGAAATGCATGGAGTCGGAGCCAAAACGGCCGAAAAATTACATACGATAGGTATAGAAACGATTGGTGATTTAGCTCAAGGGGATGAACGCCAACTTCAAAAATTACTGGGAATTAATGGGATTCGTTTAAAAGAACGGGCTAATGGAATCGATCATAGACGTGTCGACCCCGAAAGTATTTATGACTATAAAAGCATCGGTAATTCAACAACATTGCCGAGGGATATTAGTTCGCAAACGAATTTGCTCACTGTTTTACAAAAGCTGGCCAAAACAGTATCAGCCCGTTTGAAAAATAAAGCAGTTTATACAACTAATATTTCCGTTACGATTCGTTACAAGGATCGAACGACATTGACTAGGAGCAAAAAATTGGGAAATCCTATTCAAAATGAGATGGACATCTTTCATCAAGCAGAATCTATCTTTTTAAAAAATTGGAACGGGATGCCTGTTCGTCTGTTAGGAATTACAGGAAATGATCTAATTGATGAAAAACATGCGTATAAACAATTGGATCTATTTACATATGAAAAGGATGCGAAAGAAGAACCTTTACTAAAGGCAATTGACCATTTACGTAATAAATTTGGAGAAGATATTATTAAAAAAGGTTTGAGATTTTCCCATAAAGAAGGACAAACAGATACAGGTTTTAATAAAGATTTTCTTTTAGATGATAATGAAAAATAACAGGAAAGGGTGTAACAACATGGCAAAACAACAAATCGGCGTTGTCGGCCTTGCCGTTATGGGCAAAAATTTAGCATTTAATATTGAGTCAAGAGGATATACGGTTTCTGTTTACAACCGTTCACGGGAAAAAACGGAGGCCATGATGCAAGAAGCGGTTGGAAAAAATATTTTGCCAACATATAGTATTGAAGAATTTGTTCAATCTTTAGAAACTCCACGTAAAATTTTGTTAATGGTCAAAGCCGGTCCGGCAACAGATGCGACCATTGAACAATTAAAGCCGTATTTGGAAAAAGGTGATATTTTAATTGACGGAGGTAATACATTTTATCAAGATACAATTCGTCGAAATAAAGAATTGAGTGATTTAGGTCTTCACTTTATCGGTACTGGTGTTTCCGGTGGGGAAGAAGGTGCACTAAAAGGCCCGTCGATTATGCCAGGTGGACAAAAAGAAGCATATGATTTAGTTGCACCTATTTTGCAAGCTATTTCTGCGAAAGTTAATGGGGATCCTTGCTGTACATATATCGGTCCAGATGGTGCCGGACATTTTGTTAAAATGGTTCATAATGGCATCGAATATGGAGATATGCAATTGATTGGTGAATCCTATTTTCTATTAAAAAATATTTTAGGTCTATCCAATGACGAGTTACATCAAGTATTTTCCGATTGGAACCAGGGCGAATTGGACAGTTATTTAATTGAAATTACAAGGGATATTTTTACAAAAATAGATGAAGAAACAGGAAAACCATTGGTTGATATGATTTTAGATAAAGCTGGCCAAAAGGGGACGGGAAAATGGACCAGTCAAAATGCGTTAGACTTAGGTGTTCCGCTGCCAATTATTACAGAATCGGTATTTGCTCGTTTTATTTCAGCAATGAAGGACGAACGTGTTCAAGCAAGTAAGATTTTAACCGGCCCAACATCTATAACATTTAACGGAGATCGCAAAGAATTCATTGAACAAGTGCGTCAAGCCTTATATTTTAGTAAAATTTGCTCCTATGCCCAAGGATTTGCGCAAATGCGGGTAGCTTCCGAGGAATACGGATGGGATTTAAAATTTGGTGAAATTGCGATGATTTGGCGTGGTGGTTGTATCATCCGTGCGCAATTTTTACAAAAAATAAAAGATGCCTTTGATCGTGATTCGCATTTGAAAAACTTGTTATTGGATCCATACTTTAAAGATATTGCTGATCGGTATCAAGATTCTTTACGAAATGTGATTGCCACGGCCGTTAGGAATGGTATTCCGGTTCCGGGCTTTTCTGCTGCATTATCTTATTATGACAGCTATCGGACAAAAAACTTACCGGCCAATCTTTTACAGGCCCAACGTGATTACTTTGGTGCCCACACCTATGAACGGGTAGATAAAGAAGGTATTTTCCATACAAAATGGATATAAAAAAAGGGGGAACGGACCTATTCGGTTCGCCCCCCTTTTTTTTGTTCTTCAAAAGTTGACCGGCCACCAGAAGAACCCGTCTTTTTCTAGTAATTCCTCCGCCGCTTTCGGTCCCATGGAGCCTGCAGCATAATTTGGAAAATCAGCCTTTTCATTTGTCCAGACTTCTGAAATTTTATCAACCAAACGCCATGATAAAGCAACTTCATCCCAATGGGTAAAATTCGTTGCATCTCCACGCAAGCAGTCATACAACAATTTTTCATAAGCTTCCGGTGTATTAATACCATCAATGCTTTTGTTTGAAAAATTTAGCTTCACCGGCGTAGTATCTAGTACTTCACCGGTCTTTTTCACATTTAAATGCAGTGTAATACCTTCATCAGGTTGTACATGGATGACAAGTAAATTTGGATTTAAAGTCGAACCGTTTTTATAATATAAATTCATCGGTATATCTTTAAATTGAACGATGATGTTGGTTGATTTTGTAGCCATCCGTTTTCCGGTTCGGATATAAAATGGAACACCTGCCCAGCGGAAATTATCAATGAGAAATTTACCGGCAACATAAGTTTCCGTATTCGAATCTTTCGGCACATTCGGTTCATCACGATAAGCCGGGACCTTCGTGCCATTTATGATCCCTTCTCCATATTGTCCCCTGACAAAATAGTCACTGACTGCTTTTCCTTCCACTGGGCGCAACGCCCGCAGCACTTTCACTTTTTCACTGCGGATCTCATCGGTTGTCAATCGGATTGGTGGTTCCATAGCAAGAAGAGATACGATTTGTAACATATGGTTTTGCACCATATCTCGAATGGCCCCGCTTTTATCATAGTATCTTGCCCGTTCTTCCACACCGAGAGTTTCGCTGGATGTCACTTGAATATTAGATATATAACGATTGTTCCATAAAGGTTCAAAAATAGCATTGGCAAATCGGATCACTTCGATATTTTGTACCATTTCTTTTCCTAAATAATGGTCGATCCGGTAAACTTCATCTTCTGTAAAAGCCGATCGTATCCGTTTGTTAAGTTCAATCGCTGAAGCTAAGTCATGTCCAAATGGTTTTTCAATTACCAATCGTTTAAAGCCGTTTGTATTAGTCAATCCATCTTCCTTTAAATGCTCAGCAATCGTACCAAAGAACTCCGGTGACATTGCTAAATAAAAAATTCGATTTCCTTCCAGTTGATATGTATGATCAAGCTGGTCCACTAGTTCTTTTAATTGCTTGTACGATTCTGAATCATTAACATCATGTGATTGGTAATAAAAGTGAGAAATAAATTCCTCCAAATTGTCCGCCTTTTCTCCAAAAGTAGTGACCGAATCACTAACCCAATTGCGAAATTCATCGTCATCCTTTAAACGTCTTGCAATACCTATGACGGCAAAACGATTCGACAAATTTCCTTTCCGAAATAGGTTATATAGTGAAGGATATAATTTTCTTTTCGCCAAATCACCAGTTGCACCAAAAAGTAAAATTAATGATGAAGGATTTCCTCTTGTTTTCATTTTTACCCTCGCTTTATGTGTACTTATTAACATATAATAAAATTTTACTCGTAACTAGAAAAAATGGCAAATTTTGAAAACGGCTGATTCGAAAATTTTCCTCTTCTTGTTTTCACTTGTTGATCACTCTATTTAGTTTTCGTTAATGTTCTTTATTTTAGTATAAAAACTGTAAAAATACTGATGAACAGCTTTTAGAAGATTTTAATCATCTTACTCCTGTCATCTGTATTTTATTATCAAAACGATTGATATTGAAAAAAAGTTGGTAAAACCTGATAATAAATATATAGATTAAGCGTTGTTGATATTGGAGGAATTATTTTGGAAATCACTTTTCTCGGAACCGGTGCAGGAATGCCTGCAAAATATAGAAATGTAACGGCTATTGCTTTAAAACATTTACAAGATGGGGCTATCTGGCTTTTTGACTGCGGTGAAGCCACACAACATCAGATTTTACATACATCATTGAAACCGCGAAAAATAGAAAAGATTTTTATTACCCATCTTCACGGTGATCATATTTTCGGCTTACCTGGCTTACTCGGAAGTCGTTCCTTTTTAGGTGGTATAGAACCAGTTACTATTTATGGGCCTAAAGGGATTCGCGATTTTGTTGAAATGAGCCTGTCAATCAGTCAATCTCATTTGAAATACGACATTCATTATGTTGAGTTTGAGGACCAATTTTATTTAGATGAAGATGATTTTATTATTGAGGCAAAATTGCTTGATCATGGCATCCCGTCCTATGGTTACCGAATTGTTGAAAAAGATAAGCCAGGTTCATTAATGGCCGATGAATTAAAAAAACTCGGCATAAAACCAGGGCCTATTTATAAACAATTGAAAACCGGAGAAACGATCCAGTTAGCGGATGGGACAATTATTAACGGTTCGGATTTTTTAGGACCGGCCAAAAAGGGAAGAGTTGTTACTATTTTAGGGGATACAAGAACAACTCAAGCCAGTGTAATGTTGGCAAGAGATGCGGATCTACTCATTCATGAAGCAACATTTGATAAGGATGCGGAAGATATTGCATACCAATATTTCCATTCAACGACCCATCAAGCGGCACAAATAGCGGTACAGGCAAATGTAAAAAAATTATGCATTACCCATATTAGTTCACGTTTCGAAAAAGGGGATTTACCGTTTTTAGAAAAACAAGCGCAAGAAATCTTTCCCAACACGGTTATTGCTGAGGATTTTAAAAAGATTGAAGTAAAACAGTAATGTAAGAGAGACAGGCAAGTAATCATTATACGAATCGTTAAAACAATATTGGAGGCAGGATCATGAATCCACGTTTACATGGCAAAACCATCTTGATTACGGGTGCTTCCGGGGGCTTAGGGGAACAATTGGCTTATCAATGTGCAGAAAGTGGTGCCCATCTCATCCTTGTTGCCCGCAGCTACGATAAATTAGCAAAGATTCAAGAAGATATCAGAAAAAAACATCGCACTTCCGTTTCTATCCATAAACTTGATGTTGCAAAGACGGAGGAAATCATCAATTTCTTTGAGCAGCTAGGCGATAAGCAAAGAATTGATGTGTTAATTAATAATGCTGGGTTTGGCATTTTTAACACCGTGCTAGATGCTACAATGGATGAGGTCGAAAACATGCTTCGTGTCAATGTTCTAGGTCTAATTGCGATGACAAAAATGGTGTTACCGAAAATGGTGGCGCAAAATTCCGGTCATATTATTAATATTGCTTCTCAAGCAGGAAAAATTGCTACACCAAAATCAAGTGTTTATTCAGCAACAAAAAAGGCCGTATTGGGTTTTACGGACGCCCTCAGAATGGAAGTTCGTAATGAAGGTGTATTTGTCACTGCTGTGAATCCCGGACCAATTGAAACCAATTTTTTTCAAATTGCCGATGAATCAGGTGAATATTTAAAAAATGTGGGTAGATGGGCATTAAAACCCGAAGAAGTTGCCGCTCAAATTGTAAAAAAAATATTTACGCCGACACGTGAAATCAATATGCCGCGGCTCATGAATGCTGGCAGTACCATTTATAATCTTTTTCCCAGTCTTGTTGAAAAAGTAGCGAAGAATGCGTTTTTTAAAAAATAAGTACTTCTGTTTGTACGTTAAGTATGAGTTTCCTTAAAATTGCATATGTAATGTAGTCATTACAAGTGATCTTGTCTCATAGAACAGAAATTGCGCACTGCTATGAGACAATTTCTCCTTGTTTTCAGGATTAATTCCTTAATAAAAAATGTCGTAGAAAAGCTAACGAGTCCTACCATTATTATGGATCTTTTTCTTTATTAAAGTGACAATGCCCGCTTTCCAATGACAGTAAGCATAGTGATACTAAATCTTATGAAACATTGGTTTTTGATTTTCAAAAGTTGCTACATAATGAAAGCCAATGGTTTTCAATACATCAACAGCGTGGTCGTAATATTCTCCAAGCCGTTCGGGTTTATGTGCATCCGAACCGATCGTCAAAATTTCCCCGCCCATCTTTTTATACAACTTCAAAATATCGACACTCGGCAACACCCGACCAATCCCGTAATAAAAACCCGATGTATTGATTTCTATTCCTTGCCCGTTTGGAATAATCAATTTAAAAATTTCCTCAATGATGTCCAAAAAGGACTTTACACCGGGTTGATATGCATATCGTGTCACCAAATCAAGATGACCAAGAATGCTAAATCGATCAAAATCACGAATACATGCCAGTAACTCTGAATAATATTCTTCATAGGCTAGGTCCAAACTTTTCCCTTCAAAAAATTTGCCGGAATGAAGGTCAAATCCCTTTGTTGCATGCATAGAGCAAATGATGAAATCAAACGGTTCTTCATCGACAATCCTTCGATAATCATTTAGTACATGTGGTTGAACACCGAGTTCCACTCCTTTTCGGATATTGATTTTATTCCCAAAAGTCGACTGCATCTCCTGTATTTTTAAATGATATGTATCCAAATCTAGGTCAAATGTCCAGTCGCGGTCGGGATAATCTTTATCAATATGCTCAGTAAAACACATCTCCTGAATCCCATTTGCAATGGCTGCTTTGACCATATCTTCCATTGATACTTCACAATCTTCACTAAATGAACTATGTACATGAAAATCAAACATCATCCATCACCTACTAAAAATTTTTTATTAATTTTATTTTACTACATGACTTTATCCTAATAAAGTGATAAACTACTAAATAACTAATTAATTAAATTAATAAAATAGTGAAGAAAAGGAAATGGATATTATGCAAAAACTTACCCAATTTGTTCCAAAAGGTGTAACCGACATGGAACCAAGTGAGTTTGAAGGTAAAGAGGAAGTTCTGTCACGAATAAAACAACTTTTTAAGAAAAAAGGGTTCCGTCAAGTTCAGACGCCGACATTTGAATATTATGACCTATTTAACGAAATTAAAGGAACGATCGATAAAGATCAAATGATCAAACTTATTGATACCGACGGAAAGATTTTAGTTTTACGACCGGATGCAACCATTCCCATTGCGAGGATGGTCGCAGAAGCCAAGAAAACCGATGATGGAAAACCGGTTCAAAAATATTCCTATGTTACCAGTATATTCCGAATGAATAATGATCCGCAAAATATTCAATCCAGAGAATTTACTCAGGCAGGGATTGAATGGTTTGGGAGTGACGGTGTAGGACCGGATGCAGAAATTATTACCCTCGCGATTCTTTCTTTAATCGAGGCAGGGGTTGCTGCCTTTACTATCGACATCGGAAAAGCAAATTTTTATAAAAAATTAATTGAACAAATCGAATTAACGGAATACGACATACAATTTATTCAACGGTTGATTGAGAACAAAAATTTTCCTGAATTGGAGACTTATATTCAAAAATTGATGATACCGACCCCTTTTAAAGAAGCTCTTGCCGCCATTCCGACACTTTACGGGGAACCTGAAAAGGTATTTGCGCGAGCGAATCAGATTGCCGTCAATGATGAAATGAAGATGGAAATTGAACATTTAGAAAAAGTTGTCCGCGAATTGGAAATGGCTGGTTTCGGCAATCTTTTAACCGTTGACTTAGGACTGATTAACCACTTGAACTATTATTCCGGTATTGTTTTCCATGGATATATTGCCGGATATGGACAACCGGTTTTATTAGGTGGACGGTATGACGGGTTAACAAAACAATTTGGTTATGACACAAAAGCAATTGGTTTTGCCATTTATGTCGAACATTTAATTACTGCTATAAAAGCACAAGAAGGGGGAACCCGTTCATGGAATATTTAAATATTGCCATAGCAAAAGGAAGGCTTGTTGATCACACGATTGATATATTACAGGCAATCGGCATGATTTTTCCAGACTATCATGACAAGAGTCGGAAATTAATTTTTGAGGATCCAGTGAACAAAATTCGTATCGTTCTCGTAAAAGCAAACGATGTCGCTACCTATGTTGAACGGGGAGCAACCGATTTGGGCGTGATCGGCAAAGATTCCTTGATTGAATCCGGCGCCAATGTATTTGAAGTCGTCGATTTAGGCTTTGGCCGCTGCCGTTTTGTTGTCGCCGGGCTCGAAGCCACCGTTTTACAAAAGAATAAATTCATTGTCGCCACAAAATACCCAAAAGTGACCAACCAATTTTTTAGCGAAAGAGGGCAAACCGTCGAAACCATTTACTTGAATGGGTCGGTAGAATTAGCCCCACTTGTCGGCCTTTCCGATTGTATTGTTGATATTGTCGAGACAGGCAGAACTTTGAAAGACAACGGGTTAAAGGTACTTGCTGAAATTTTTGAAATTAGTGCCCGACTAATCGTCAATAAGGCAAGTTTTAAAACAAAACATGGTCGTATAAATGATTTCATTAATCACATGCAATCGGTAGTAAATGAAAAAGGAGCGGTTGGACAATGATTAACATGACAAAAATCAGCAAAAATAACTTGGCTGTCATTGATGAGATATTGGCCCGCGGGAATGATTCATTTGAAGAGATTGATATAACGGTAAAAGCAATTATTGCAAATGTCAGAAAAAATGGGGACGAGGCGCTTTTTACGTATACAAAAACCTTTGATGGTGTTTCACTCAATTCCTTGAAAGTGACTGAAGAAGAAATAACAGAGGCACTGGCAACCATTGACCAAAGTTTTTTGACCACTCTAAAAAATGCAAAAGACAATATTAGGGAATTTCACCAACATCAGTTTGAAAAATCATGGTTTGTCAAAAAAGGAAATGGCCTGATCCTTGGGCAAAAAATCACTCCGCTAAAACGGGTGGGTGTTTATGTACCGGGTGGGAAAGCTGCATATCCGTCAACAGTTTTGATGGACGTGATTCCGGCAATTGTGGCGGGTGTGGAAGAAATTGTTATCGTTTCACCGCCTAATAAAGCAGGAAAAGTGAATTCGGCGGTTCTTGCTGCCGCATCCATAGCCGGGGTGACCGAAATTTATAAGGTTGGGGGTGCGCAATCAATTGCTGCCCTTACTTATGGGACAGAGTCAATCCGTCCAGTCGATAAGATTGTCGGTCCTGGTAATATATATGTAGCTCGTGCAAAAAAATATGTATTTGGCAATGTGGATATCGATATGATTGCCGGTCCGAGTGAGGTTTGTGTGATTGCGGACGGTACCCAAGATCCAATGTTCATCGCCGCTGACTTATTATCACAGGCAGAACATGATGAAATGGCGGCATCGATTCTTGTCACCGATTCCGAACAACTAGCTCTTGATGTACAAGTTGAAATGGAAAAACAGTTAAAAGCACTAGAAAGGAATAAAATCGCCCGAGCGTCAATAGAAAACTTTGGCCATATTTTTGTAGTGGATACACTTGATGACGCCTTTGAAGTGGTGAATGAAATCGCTCCAGAACATTTAGAATTGCTCCTCGATCATCCGTTTGATCAACTGCCGAAAGTGCGCAATGCCGGAGCTATTTTCTTAGGTGCCTATTCACCGGAACCACTCGGTGATTATTTTGCCGGTCCCAACCATACCTTACCGACGAACGGAACCGCAAAATTTTCGTCACCGCTTGGAACATATGACTTTTTAAAACGGACCAGTGTCATTTATTATAGTGAACAAGAATTAAAAAAGGTAAAGGATCAAATCATTCAATTTGCGAATGAAGAAAGATTAACTGCCCATGCCAATTCGATTCGCATCCGATTTGAACAATGAGGTGATTTTATGCGTAGTGCGGAATTAGTCAGAAAAACAGCAGAAACGAAGATTGAATTGCAGTTGAATATAGATGGAAAAGGAAATAGCTCAATAGATACCGGTGTTGGTTTTTTTAACCATATGTTGACACTCATGACGAAACACGGATTTATGGATTTGAAGGTCAAATGTGATGGTGATTCTGATGTGGATGATCATCATTCAGTGGAAGATGTTGGGATTGTTCTCGGGCAGGCATTTTTACAAGCATTGGGCGATAAAGCAGGAATTCGTCGCTATGCTTCTGTCTTTACCCCAATGGATGAGTCGCTATCTCAAGTGTCAATTGATATTTCAGGGAGATCCTATTTATATTTTGATGTCGAAATTCCAACGCAAAAAGTAGGTACATTCGATACAGAGTTAGTAGAAGAATTTTTCCGGGCTTTTGTTAATCAATCGGGCATTACGCTCCATATCCAATTGCTTCACGGAAAAAACAGCCACCATATTATTGAATCCATTTTTAAAGGATTTGGTCGGGTGTTGGATGAAGCGACTGTCATTGACGAAAGAATTAAAGGTGTTCGGTCGACAAAAGGAATGCTGTAGCGTTTGAGGTATACATAACGCAAGGGAACGATAGACGGTTATTCGATGGTTTATTGTATGACAAGAATCGATTTAGTAGATACACAACGTAAGGAAGCGATGAACGGATATTGTTGATGGATCCTTTATATACCAAAAATCGAATAAACAATTCCTTAACGGAAGGAGCGAGGGACTTGATTGCAATCATTGATTATGGTGCAGGCAATTTGAAAAGCGTCAATCATGCATTAAATAGACTTGGTTTAGAAACTGAGATAACAAGTAACCCAGAACAGTTATATTCAGCAGATGCCTTAATTTTGCCGGGCGTTGGTGCTTTTCGTGATGCCATGATGGAATTGGAAAGATTAAACTTGGTTGAAGCGATAAAAGAAAATGCACGAAACGGCAAACCAATTTTAGGAATTTGCTTAGGAATGCAATTATTTTATGAAAAAAGTTATGAACATGGTCAGTGGGAAGGTCTAGGTTTACTAGAAGGAGAAGTTGTCCGCTTTAACCATGATTTCAAAGTGCCGCATATGGGCTGGAATCAATTAATGAAAGGAACGGATAGTAAGTTCACCGATAAATTGGGTGAGCATGAGTATGTATACTTTGTTCATTCGTATTATGTTGTACCAAAAAATCCGGAAGAAGTTGTCTTTTGGACAGATTATGGCGTGAAATTTCCAGCAATGGTTCGAAAAGGTAATCTGATTGGTATGCAATTTCACCCGGAAAAGAGTGCAAAGACTGGGATAACATTATTACAGACGTTTGGAGCGATGATCAAATGAATTTATTTCCTGCAATCGATATTCGTGACGGAAAATGTGTTCGCCTTATTCAAGGGGATTATGGTAAGCAACAAATCTTTGGTGATCCGATTGAAATGGCCAAAAAATGGGAAGTAGCGGGGGCCAAATTTTTACATATCGTTGATTTAGACGGTGCATTAGTTGGTGAAGCAAAAAATTTATTTGCCATTCAATTAATCTTGGAAACGATTCATATTCCTATCCAATTGGGCGGGGGCATCCGTTCACTTGAAAAGGTCGAACAACTGCTGGAGATGGGAGTTAGCCGTGTCATTTTAGGTAGTGCGGCTTTACGTGATGAACAATTTTTAGATAAAGCACTCGAGGTTTACGGTTCAGCAATTGCTGTGTCAATTGATGCGAAAAACGGTTTTATCGCCACGGATGGATGGACAAAAACGAGTGAGGTAGATGCCCTTTCCTTTGCAAAAAAATTAGAAGAAAAAGGTTGTCAAACGATCGTTTATACAGATATTGCCAAGGACGGTATGCTTTCCGGTCCCAATTTTGTCGAGCTTGAAAAAATAAATCGGGAAACAACGATGGATGTTATTGCATCCGGCGGGGTGAGTTCCTTAGAAGACTTACGAAAATTGAAAGCATTGAATATGTATGGTGCCATTATCGGTAAAGCGATCTATACGGGTAAAATCAATCTTGAACTGGCATTAAAGGAAGTGACGGTATGTTAGCAAAACGAATTATCCCTTGTTTAGATGTTCGGGCAGGTCGTGTCGTGAAAGGGACGAAATTTCGAAATATTATAGATATCGATCATCCGGTTTTGCTTGCTGAAAAGTATAGTGAGCTCGGTGCCGATGAACTTGTATTCTACGATATTACTGCATCTAATGAAGAGCGGGATATTTTCATCGATGTTGTTGAGAAAACGGCTGAACAAGTGCATATTCCATTTACCGTTGGCGGCGGGATTCGCACGATTGAGGATTTCCGTAACGTATTAAAGGCTGGGGCTGATAAAGTATCGATCAATAGTGCGGCGGTAAAATATCCGGATTTGATTCGTGAAGCGGCTGAAAAGTTTGGCAGCCAATGTGTAGTGCTTTCGATTGATGCGAAAAAACGTGACGACGGAAAATGGACGGTTTTTATCAATGGTGGTCGTATCGATACTGGAATCGATGCCGTTAAATGGGCTTTAGAAGGTGAGCGGCTCGGCGCAGGGGAAATTGTATTAAATGTCATTGATACAGATGGCGTTAAGACCGGTTACAGTTTGGACATAACATCTGCGATTGCCAGTCGGGTAAATATCCCAGTCGTAGCTTCCGGCGGAGCAGGTACGATGGAACATTTCTTCGAGGTATTGACAGAGGGGCAGGCAGATGCCGCTTTGGCAGCCTCCGTGTTTCATTTTGGTGAAATTGATATCAAACAATTGAAACAATATTTACGTGAAAATCACATGGCGGTTAGGAGTGTTTAAGATGGAATTTAATACCGAACAGATCAAATTCGATGAAAAAGGGCTTGTTCCCGCGATTATTCAAGATTGCTATAGTGGAAAAGTACTTATGCTTGCTTATATGAATAAACAATCATTGAAAAAAACTTTGGAGACAGGGACCACTTGGTTTTATAGCCGCAGCCGAAACGAACTTTGGAATAAAGGTGCGACATCTGGTCATTTTCAACAGGTAAAAAGAATGTCTTATGACTGTGATGGAGATGCGGTTTTAGTAGAAGTAGAACAATTTGGGGTTGCCTGTCATACCGGAGAGACCAGCTGTTTTCATCATGAAGTTTACTCAGAAGCTCCTTTCGCTAGCTACAACCGGGAAATCGTTACAGAACTATATCGCTTTTTGCAAGACCGTAAATTAAATCCGGTGGAAGGTTCGTACACGAATTACTTATTTGAAAAAGGACTGGATAAAATTTTAAAGAAAATTGGTGAAGAGACAACCGAAGTGATTATCGGTGCGAAAAATCCAGAACGTGAAGAATTGATTTTTGAATTGGCCGATCTCATTTATCATTCGTTAGTGTTAATGATTGAAAAGGATATTCGCATCGAAGAATTAAAAAAAGAACTAATGAAACGAATGGCGAAAAAGCAACAAAAGGGTAAAGACAAAATTTTGCCGATGTAAGGGAAGGAAAAGTTATGTTGAGTAAATTTTGGAGCGAGGCTACCCGGCTGACGGAACCTTATGTACCGGGTGAACAACCAAGAGTGAAACATATGATAAAATTAAATACAAACGAAAATCCATATCCACCGTCACCGAACGTATTGGCAGCCTTAAAAGGAGTGGTGGATGAAAATCTGCGTTTGTATCCCGATCCAACTGCTGATGAGTTATGTGAAGCAATTGCAAAGGCATACCATGTGGCAAAAAATCAGGTGTTTATCGGTAACGGTTCCGATGAAGTGCTTGCCTTTTCCTTTTTAGCTTTCTTCAATCAAGGCGAGCAAATTTTGTTTCCGGATATCACATACAGTTTTTATCCGGTTTATGCAAATTTGTATCGTCTTGATTATAAAGAAGTACCGTTGAATGAAGATTTTACGATTCCGATTGAGCAATTTTTTCATGCGGAAGGCGGCGTCATTTTTCCAAATCCGAATGCACCGACAAGTATTGGATTAGGATTGGAACAAATAGAAAAAATCTTGCAAAATAATCCTGACAAAGTGGTTATCATTGATGAAGCGTATATTGATTTTGGCGGCGAGTCTGCGGTGCCTTTAACCCGCCGTTATGAAAATTTGCTTGTTATCCAAACATTATCGAAATCCCGATCACTCGCAGGTCTTCGTGTCGGCTTTGCACTAGGAAACGAGCAATTAATTGAGGGACTGAACCGGATTAAAAATTCATTTAATTCTTATACATTGGATCGCCTGTCATTGGTCGGGGCCAAAGCGGCTATTGAAGATATAGCTTATTTTGAAGAAACTCGGTCAAAAATTATAGAAACTCGTCATCGTATTACCTGTGAGCTGAGGAAATTGAATTTCACGGTTTTAGATTCACAGGCGAACTTCCTTTTTATGAAACATGCACAGGTAGATGCAAAACAAATTTTTGAAACGTTGAAAGAAAGAGGAATTTATGTACGTTATTTCAATAAATCGCGGATTAATCAGTTTTTGCGCGTGACGATTGGTACAGATGAAGAAATGGATCGTCTGGTGGAAGAATTGGCAACAGGTATATTGTCCTAACGGTTTGTTCCATGTAATCCCTATAATTACAAGTAACAGCGAAAACTATACTCGCATTCAAGATAAACTCAAGTTTAAATGTGAATGTTCAAAATATACTATCGTTTGATAAAAAGGGCAGAAGCATGATATAAGTGTAAATGGCCTATTTTTTTATTTGAAACAAGCGCTTGATCGGTTATGATAGGATGTGAAATGAAAGATGAAAAATAATTTTTGGCGTGAATTACCACGGCCATTTTTTATACTTGCCCCAATGGAAGATGTGACAGATGTTGTTTTTCGTCATGTTATCAGTAATGCCGCCAGACCGGATGTGTTTTTCACAGAGTTTACCAACACGGAGAGTTTTTGTCACCCTGAGGGAAATATGAGTGTGCGCGGGCGTTTGACTTTTACAGAAGATGAACAGCCAATTGTGGCCCATATATGGGGGGATAAGCCCGAATATTTTCGGCAAACGAGTATCGGTGTGGCAAAACTTGGGTTTAGTGGTGTGGATATTAATATGGGCTGCCCGGTACCAAATGTGGCATCCAAAGGGAAAGGAAGCGGTCTGATCCGCCGTCCGGAAGTCGCTAGTGATATCATCCAAGCTGCAAAAGCAGGAGGGTTACCTGTAAGTGTGAAGACTAGGCTCGGCTACACTGATATAGGCGAATGGCGGGACTGGTTGACACATGTATTGAAACAAGACATTGTGAATCTTTCCATTCATCTGCGTACAAGAAAGGAAATGAGCAAAGTCGATGCTCATTGGGAACTGATTCCGGAGATTAAGAAACTTCGTGATGAGGTGGCACCAAGCACACTTTTGACGATCAACGGGGATATTCCTGACCGCCAAACCGGCTTGAAGCTTGCCCGTCAATACGGTGTTGATGGAGTTATGATTGGCCGTGGTGTTTTTAAAAACCCTTTTGCCTTTGAAAAAGAACCGAAAGAACATAGCAGTAAGGAATTGCTGGATTTGTTAAGGTTACATCTGGATCTCTTTGATCAATATTCAGAATTAGAACCGCGTTCTTTCAAACCGCTTCATCGCTTCTTTAAGATCTATGTAAAAGGGTTTAAAGGTGCCGGTGAATTGAGAAATCAATTGATGAACACAACGTCCACCGAGGAAGTCCGTGCATTGCTTGATGTCTGGAAAGAGAGGTCCATTGTTCCAGTAAAATGTGATGCAAAGGCCAAGGACGAATTAACAGTAGCCTGGGAAAGAGCGGGTGAAAAATGCTAAATCCGGATTACTAGTCGTCCTAATTCAATAGCAGTACAAACCAAGGCTGGGTCCATGTTGGGCCCTGCCTTTTTTTCGGCTAAAACAACAAATTTTTCTATTGAATTTTTTGTACATAAGTATGTTTTTCCGATGGATATAATATGGGAAAAATTGTGATTGAAAACGAACGTATATTCTTATATAATAATGCATATACTTATTTCAAACGTATGTTTGCAATTGGGAACTCGGTTTTGAAGGAGATGGTAAAATGGTGGATTATAGCCGTTTGCCGCATCAACATATTTTGTGTGTTGATATTAAGAGTTTTTATGCCAGTTGTTCAGCGGTAGTGCATGGACTTGATCCGCTCGAATGCTATTTGGTCGTTGTCGGTGATAAAGATCGGGAAGGAAGTGTTGTGTTGGCTGCTTCCCCGCGGATGAAAAAAGAGTTTGGGATTCAGACAGGATCCCGGTTGTTTGCAGTGCCCAGTGATTCACGGATAAAAATTGTTGAGCCGCAAATGGCGACTTATTTACGGGTGTCAACGGAAATCACCCGACTGTTCAATCGTTATGTGCCAAAAGAGGCTATTCATGTTTACAGTGTCGATGAGAGTTTTATGAAGGTTGATGGAACGGCACATTTATGGGGTGGAGTCAGACAGATTGCCGAGAAAATAAAAGATGATTTGATGAGGGAATTCCAGCTTACATGTGCAATTGGAATTGGCCCCAATATGCTTATGGCAAAACTGGCCCTGGATTTGGATGCGAAAACATCCGGGATTGCTCACTGGACATATGAAGATATACCGAAAAAATTATGGCCTGTTTCACCTTTAAGCAAAATGTGGGGGATTGGCAGCCGTCTCGAAAAAACCTTAAATAATATGGGGATTTTTTCAGTCGGACAATTGGCTCATTATGATTTGGAAAAATTAGAAAAGAAATTTGGCATTATGGGGAATCAGCTTTATTACCATGCATGGGGAGTCGATTTATCAGCAATTGGGGCGCCGATCATGGACGGTCAAGTCAGTTTCGGTAAAAGTCAAATTTTGTTGCGCGATTATAAAAACGTAACCGAAATCAAGCGTGTCATCTTAGAAATGTGCGAAGAAGTAGCAAGGCGGGCACGGACAGGAAAATATGCGGGACGGACAATCAGCCTTGGTATTGGTTATAGTCATGAAGAATTAGGCGGCGGATTTTATCGGTCGAAAACAGTTGAATTACCGACGAATATTACAATGGATCTGTACCGAGTTTGTTTAGGGATCTTTAACAAACATTATGACGGGCGAACTGTACGACAAATTTCCATCACTTTATCCAATATTGTCCCAGATGAAAGCATTCAGTTGGATTTATTTGATCCAAATTTATGGAGGAAAAAGAAATTCGGTTATACCGTGGACGGAATTCGTCAACGATTTGGTTCTGCGTCCCTGCTTAGAGCAGTTTCCTATACGGAAGGGGGAACGGCACGGAGGCGGGCGAAACTTGTCGGTGGGCATAAAGCGTAATCATTTTTGGAAAATATACCGATAAGCACTTGATTATAAAGATTAAATTGACCTAGTTTTCAGCACATTTATAATAGCTATCGTATCATTAAGTGCAAAGGGGTGATCAAGATGATTCGCGATCGCGGAAGAATCAAATGGACGGCAATGATGCTGCCGGAGCATGTTAAAATGTTGCGTGATTGGGCAAAAGAGGATCTATGGGAATTACCAAAGGAATTGGATGAACAACAATTAGAAGAATTTAATGAAAAAGTTCAAGTGGCCAAAGCAATGAATAGAAAGGTGACCATTCAATATTATGTTGAACATCATTATGAGACAATCATCGGAAATATCCGCTCTTTTGACATCCTCCAAAACGATATTCAAGTGGTAAATGAACAAGGAAACATCCATTCCATCCCACTGGCGGCGATTACTGACATCGAATATATTGAATGACTTGTTAATAAAAAGAAGGAGATAAGAGCCAATGGAAGAGCTCGATTCTCCTTAATGCTTAGCAACAATTGAATAGGTATTGTTTAGCTTTTTAAAATCCGCCAACCAATATATAAGAAACCGATGAATATCGCTGCTGTAAATAGAAAAGAAATCATGCCAAATAAAAGTCTAAACATAATTTTAATAAGAAAAATTGCTAAGAAAAATAGAAGTATTAATTTTAAAAATTTCATCTAAAGCCCTCCCGTAAAATAGAACGAAATATGATAAGGAGCATTTCTAACTATAGTTTACCATGGTTTCCTTATGATGGCGATGAATTGTTTTATTTTTTGACAACGGTTAGTAAAAATTTTTTTTGGAAAAATAGTGACAAGTAAGTGATTATCCTATATAATATCATTTGTTGTTAATTATATGGAGAAGTACCCAAGTGGTTATAAGGGGACGCACTCGAAATGCGTTAGGGCGGGTGACCGTCGCGTGGGTTCGAATCCCACCTTCTCCGTTTTTCTTAATATGAAAGAAACAAGTGATCCGACTGCTTTTGTGGTCGTTTTTTGTTCTGTGTTAAGGAATAAGGTGAAATAGGATGATTAAGATAATTGATTGCCCAGTATGTGGTCAAAAAGGTTGAATTTTTCGATATCTATGACCATTGCGGCTTGCAAAATAGTGGACCTAGAGAGAAAGAATCTGATCCACAAGGACCAAATAAGATAACATGAAAAGCGGCAAAAGAAGCATGTAAAAAATGGAAAAGTTTGGTATAAGCACGTAACTTATTCAAAAAGTTAGGTGTTTTTCTTTATCGATTACAAATTTACATATTTTTCTAGAAACTGGTCGATTACTTTTTCATAGTCTTCCCGATTTTCGTTGAGCGACTGCGCATGCCCGCCGTTTTTTGCCATATACAACAGTTTCGCTCCTTTTTTCTGCTCATATAGATCCTTCGTCATATACGGCAAAATATAGTCGTCTTTCTCACTATGAATAAAAAGGACCGGCTGTTTAATGCGATCAACGACAGCAATCGGTGAAACATCATTCAGCGAAAATCCACCGCGAATCTTGACAAACATATTTCCGATAGGAAGAATTAATTTTGCAGGTATGTACTTAAATTCACATTTTATTTGAAAGGCGAGAAGTTCCTCTAAATCAGAAAATGGACAGTCAACAATATAAAAATGCGCCCGACCGTTTAGTTCCCCGGCATATAATAGAGTAGTTGCGGCACCCATCGATTCCCCGTGAATTCCTAACAGGATGTCTTCCCCTTCCTCAATAAAAAGCCAATCGACCACTGCTTGTAAATCAAATTTTTCATAGTATCCGTAACTGGTCGTACCTCCACCGGTTTTTCCATGCCGTCGTTGATCATAAATAACCGCATTAAATCCCCGATTCAGAAAAAGATTGGCATATTTGAGAGAACTCATCTTGCTTTCCGTAACCCCGTGACTGAAAATGACGAAACGCTTTGAATCATACGGCCGAATCACCATTGCACTAATTTCATAACCATTCGGGGAAGGAATGCTTACTTCCTGTTTTGATAAAGATGAAAATTTGTCTGGATCAATATGTTTACGTTTCGTATCCCGGTCAATAATCTCTTGCTCGTCTTTTTTCTTAATGTGTAATAACCGTTCCGAAAAATAAGTCCCTACAGAGACAACCGTTGTTCCAAGTATGGCGCTAAGGCCAAAAATATGTCTTTTTTTCAAGCTAACCCCTCCATTGAAAATAAACATCATCGCCTTAAAATGGACTTGAAGTTGCGTATGTCCATTCCATTTGCAAAAGTATTATCCCCTCTATTTTAAGCCTCATTTTTTAATTTTAAAAGGAAATTTCAGTGAAAGTTAAGTGATTCTCATCAATTATTAGAATGTTTCCGTGTTTGTATGAGTGACGATTATGCTGTACTTGGAGATGAGGTGAATTTTTGAAGATGAACGACAAAACGGAGACCGGAAAATCTATCTGATGGTCTCCGTAAATGAGGTTATTGCGGTGTATTTTGCCGTTTTGTCGGGTGAATGGCGTTTTCTAAATCTTCAGCAGCAATTTGCTGTTTGACGGTATCTGCATTGGGCTTTCCTTTTTGGCTGTATCCTTTATCCTTTTTCTCACTCATCAAAATTCTCCTTTCCGAAAAAGACTCATCCGTATTTTAAGGAAAAACCGAAAAATTTATTCAACGCACCAATTTTTTGATAAAATCAAAGTAATAATTTACGAAAATAATAATTTCCAATGAAAAATTTGCAGGGGGAGTTTCGAACGATGAAAAAGAAACAACAAGAAGACAAAGCACCGTCATTAAAAGATGCGCTTGGTGAAGACTTGCTAAAAAAATTAAAAGAAACAAAGAAAGCGTTGGAGGAACAAGAGCAGAAACAAAAAGCAGAAGCAGAACAGAAAAAACGGCAAGAAAGAAAAGAACGCGAGAAAAATAAATCTTTTGAGGAATTGCTAAAAGAAAGTGATCTTGACTGGCGGAAGTTTAAATAAAAAACTTGTGATAAGAAAACTCGGCACTCACCGAGTTTTCTTCAATTTAATCGATGCTGTTCATAGCCGTTTGATTTGGTTAGTTTTCTAATAAAGTTTAATTCTTCCTCGCTCAAAGCCGGTTGTTGGAGAGCTCGTACATTTTCTACCAATTGTTCGACAGAGCTCGCCCCGACGACACAGGCTGCAACAACCGGTTGAGCTAACACAAATTGCAAACTTGCCGCAGTCATTCCCCGTCCAGTTGTTAATTTCTCTTTCAATAGAGGGAGCAACTCTTTTAATTCTTGGTAATGATAATTTACATACCCGTTTTGTTTCACTGATTCCGAAGCTTTATTAAGAAGTGCATCGCTTAACAGACCTCGTGCCAATGGTCCGCGGGCTACAACACTTATGCCGTGCTTTTCCAATAACGGGAATGCCTCCTCTTCTGGACGCCGGTCTAATATGCTGTATTGCATCATACAAGAGACAATATTGGAACGTTCAGCATACGCATTAATCACGGTTGGCCGGATGGAAGAAATACCATAGTAACGGATAATTCCTTCTTCTACCAATTCTTCAAAAGCCTCAATCGTTTCGTCGATTCGGTCTTCCATTGTCCCGCCATGTAATTGATACAAGTCGATATAATCGGTGCCAAGTCTCTGTAAACTTTGTTTTACTGCCTCTTTTATGTATGTTTTTGACGCATCCCAATACCAGCCGTTTTTGTCATCATTCCACCGATTACCAACCTTTGTCGCAATAATTACTTGATCACGAACCGGTGCAAGTGATCTTCCGACAATTTGTTCATTTACCCCGTAATCATATAAATCGGCCGTATCAAAATAATTTATGCCAGCATCAAGTGCAGTGTGAATAATCTTTTGAGCTTTTCCTTGATCCGTACCTAAAGACATGCAGCCAAGTGCAATTCTTGAAACAGCCAAAGTAGATTTACCTAGTATACATTTTTCCAATCCCATCAACCTTTCTATTCTTTTTTTCCATTTTAATATGATTGAGGAAAAAAGAACAGTCAAAGAGTTTCACCATCGGAAGGTCGAAATAAAAGTGAAAAAAGGAATGGACGTTTCACCTTATATTTTTTCTCCCCCCATCAGCGGTTTTTTGGGAAACGGATAAATGGTCGCATAAGTATCCTCCGAATCCCGGCTTTTCCCAGTGCCTTCCATCCCGTCAATCCACTCCGTAACATATGTGTATCTTTTACCATATACTTTTAACAAATGACGAACCTCCCATATTTTTCCTGATAATACTACTCTTTTCATTGCACCACCTCTTATCATTTGTCGATTTATTTTTCTTCCACAGAAATAAAACTATGCTAAACTATATGAAAGAGACTGTATGAAAAGAACCGGAGGAAAAAAGATGAATACATACGAAGAAAAAACAATAAAACGGGAAAAGATATTTAAAGGGAAAATTATTTCTTTGCATGTCGATGAAGTAATCTTGCCAAATGGGCATACAAGTACACGGGAAATCGTTGAACACCCGGGAGCGGTAGCTGTCATTGCCATGACGGATAAAGATAAAATGCTAATGGTAGAGCAATTTCGAAAGCCTTTAGAACGTTCACTTATCGAGATTCCAGCCGGAAAATTGGAAATAGGTGAAGACCCAATCGAGTGTGCCAAAAGAGAATTGGGAGAAGAAACCGGCTATACATGTGAACAAATTGAACATGTCACGTCATTTTATACATCACCGGGTTTCAGCAATGAAATGCTGCATATTTTCCTGGCAAAAGGATTGAAAAAAAATAGTCATCTACACTTAGATGATGATGAATTTGTCAACCTGCTTGAGGTTTCCTATGAGGAAGCACAGCAATTAATCAAGGAACAAAAAATTTACGATGCAAAATCGATTTATGCCGTTCAATATTGGCAACTTTTAAAAACAATGGAGAGATAAGAATGGAACGTTATTTTGCTGATATGCACATTCATATCGGAAGGACAGAAACCGGCCGTGCTGTCAAAATTACCGGCTCAAAAACGTTAACATTATCGAATATTTTATATGTGGCAAAAAATTTAAAGGGAATCGATATGGTCGGTGTTATTGACTGCCACTCACCCGAAGTAATAGAAGAAATGGAAGCTCTCATTGAAATCGGGGATTTGCAATCGTTGGAAGACGGAGGTTTATTATTTCAAGGGAAAACGACATTAATTCCCGGTAGTGAATTGGAAATCTATGATTTGTCATGTGATGGCCCGATCCATGTACTATGTTTTTTGCCAAATATAAAAAAATTGAAAGATTTTTCAAATTGGTTAACGACACAATTAAAAAATATCCATCTCAGTTCACAGCGCGTTTATACACAGGGACGGGAATTGCAAAAAAAGGTCAAAGAACTTGACGGTTTGTTCATTCCCGCACATGTTTTTACACCGTTTAAAAGTTTATTTGGCAAGGGTGTTAAACAACGACTGGATCAAGTATTTGACCCTGAGCTAATCGATGCCATTGAACTGGGATTAAGCAGTGATACGGAAATGGCCGATCACTTAAGTCAATTACACCATTACCCATATGTGACGAATTCCGATGCACATTCCTTACCGAAAATCGCAAGGGAATATCAAGCCTTGTTATTGGATCACCCGAGCTTTTCTGAGTTTGAGAAGGCATTAACTGCTAGAGATGGACGGAAAATATTAGCAAATTACGGTCTCGATCCTCTCTTGGGAAAATATCATCAGACAACTTGTGCTAAATGTTTGACCCCGGTAAAACCTGGCATTAACCAGTGCCCGAATTGCGGCTCCAAAAATGTGACAAAGGGGGTGGCCGATCGGATTAAAGAATTATCTGATGCAGAGAGCTATCCCGATCGGCCGCCGTACATTCATCAAGTACCACTGGAGTTTTTACCCGGAATTGGTCCAAAAACATTAAAAAAATTATTGAAGAAATTTGGTACGGAAATGGCGATTATTCATGATGCCTCATTAGAAGAATTGCGAGAAATACTTCCGGAAAAAACGGCTCAATTGATATTGAAAGCCAGAGAAGGAACACTGTCTTTACAGTCAGGTGGCGGAGGTCGTTATGGGAAAATAAAAGTGGAATAAGGAGAAACACTTTTCAACTGTTAATAGATGTGTTCCGCAAAAAATATTCGTTAACGAACCAAATGGATTGTCGGAATGGTCGTATCATACGGAGATGAAAGATTTCGAAAGTCTACAACACTATATCTATAAAATTCATTCAATTTAACATGAACATTAGGCCTTATGAAAAATACTCTATCAAATGTTGAATACTTTCTCTACCTCCTTCATACAATCTAGTAAGTGTTTTGAAGGAGGAAGAAGAATGAAGAAGCGGTGGCGGACCAATGTTATTACAAATCATATTGAACAATATTCCTCGTTTTATATTTTTCATACCGTGTTACTCATTATGGGGGTTATTTTTGGTGCAATTGTTGTGAATAGTTTGAGCACGACTCAAAAAGATGATTTGTTTTACTTTATCAATGAATTTTTTTCACAGCTGAAATCAGGAGAAGTGTTAGCACCAAAAGAAACCTTTTTACATTCATTAAGCTATAATAGCAAATATGTCGGGTTGATGTGGATCCTAGGTATTACGATGATTGGTTTGCCAATTATTCTTTTGTTATTATTTCTCAAAGGCATGGTGATCGGTTTTACAATCGGATTTTTTGTCCAGCAAATGGGTTGGAAGGGATTTTTATTATCGTTTATTTCCGTATTGCCGCAAAATTTAATCATTATCCCAGTATTTATCGTTGTTGCGGTTATTTCTGTCTCGTTTGCCTTACAATTAATAAAAAAATTATTTGTAAAATCCATTTTTCAGCCGATTGCCCCCATGTTAATCAAATATTGCATGTTCTTTGGCGCGGCAATTCTTCTTTTAAGTTTGGCTGCTTTTGTGGAGGGGTATTTTACGCCGTATTTAATGAGAGGTCTATTATCCCTATAATATGTTTAATATTAAATTTATATCGTCAATTGATTATCAATTAATAATGATTATAAATTGCAATTTATAATTATTTTAGTTTGCAACTCTCTCATCTTTTGATATAATGAGAATACATTGGCGAGGGAGGGGCAATAAGTATGGAAAATCGCCTTGAGAAAATAAAGAAAATGTTGCACACATCAAGTTATAAATTAACTCCACAAAGAGAAGCAACCGTCCGGGTATTGCTAGAAAATGAAGAGGATCACTTAAGTGCAGAAGACGTTTACCTCCTCGTTAAAGAAAAGTCACCTGAGATCGGACTTGCAACAGTCTATCGCACATTGGAATTATTAACGGAATTAAAGGTAGTTGATAAAATTAATTTCGGTGATGGTGTTTCCCGTTATGATTTGCGAAAAGAAGGGGCAGCCCATTTCCATCATCATCTTGTTTGTATTGAATGTGGTTCAGTCGAAGAGATACAGGAAGATTTACTTGATGATGTTGAAGTGATTGTCGAAGAAAAATGGCATTTTATTGTAAAAGATCATCGTCTCACCTTTCATGGTATCTGTAAGAATTGCCAAAAAAAGGAGAAAAGTTAAGTTATATTCATGAAATCGAACAATGGGGATGTACTCATTGTTTTTTCTTTCTTTTTCGTATAAGAATCCAACATGATGATAAAAAATCATATCTCCAGCAATTTTTGTGTATAAAAATCATCATTCCTGGCATAAGTTGTACTAGTGGAAAAACATTGGAGATAAAGGTGCGAGAAACGATGAGTTATATTAAATTATTTATACACACATTAAAAGTGTTTATTTTATTCACGGGATGTACGATTTTATTTTATTATGCTATTATGTGGATAAGCGAGGAGTACCAAAATCACCAACGATACGAAGAGCCGGAAGGAAAAGCGGTAAAAGTAGCTTCCGATGGGATTGAAAGCGATCATTTTTGGTATGACAGATTGATTATGTTTTATTTGAGCGGGGAGTAATGTATGTGAAAAACTACTTAAAAGATTTTTTACATTATCTAATCGTTGAGAAAGGATTAGCAGAAAATACTATACAATCTTACCGACGGGATATATCAGACTATCTTACTTTTATAGAAAAAAAATTACAAATAACCGATATAAATCATGTTACACGGGTACATATTATGCAGTTTTTAAGCCATTTAAAAGACGAGGGAAAATCGTCACGAACGATTGCTAGACATATTGCTTCAATCCGGTCGTTCCATCATTTTCTAATTCTTGATAAAATCGTTGATCATGATCCAACCGTGCATATTGAGACACCACATCCTGAATTTAAGTTGCCGAAAGTACTGAATACAGATGAGGTTGACACGCTTTTAAATACGCCGGATGTGACAACGACACTTGGCTTACGGGATAAAGCGATGTTGGAACTCATGTATGCAACCGGTATGCGTGTTAGTGAATTAGTCAACTTAAATATAAACGATATCCATTTGTCAATGGGCTTTGTTCGCTGTCTCGGAAAAGGGGATAAGGAACGGATTATTCCAATTGGGAAAATGGCAACAGAGGCTTTAAAGCAATATTTAGAAAAAGCAAGGCCAAAGTTAATAAATCAAAAAAATAAAACGGATTCGCTTTTTATGAATCATCACGGTCAACGTTTATCAAGACAAGGATTTTGGAAAATTTTAAAACAAATGGCGGTTAAAGCCGGCATTGAAAAGGAATTGACACCCCATACCTTACGACATTCCTTTGCGACTCATTTATTAGAAAATGGTGCGGATTTACGTTCCGTGCAAGAGTTGTTAGGTCATTCCGATATATCTACAACACAAATCTACACACATGTAACAAAAACTAGGTTAAAGGATGTATATAATCAATTTCATCCCCGTGCATAAATGCGGAATAAACGTGTTAAGCTGCGAAAGGAGGCGGCTTATTTTTTGTGGAGATGATATGAATGTCAGTAAAAATATACTATAATAATTAGTAGTGTTTAAAAATTCATATACTACCTTCTGAATGAATAATGGCGTTGTCTATTAAGGAGGAAACGAAATGGAAGAAAATTACAAACGCATATTTCTTATTGTCATGGATTCTGTCGGGATCGGGGAGGCACCAGATGCCGAGCAATTTGGAGATAAAGGCGCGGATACATTAGGGCATATTGCAGAAAAGATGAATGGGTTACATATGCCGAATATGGCCAAACTTGGCTTAAGTAACATACGGGAAATTAAAGGAGTTCCTAAACAAGAACGTCCATTCGCTTTTTATACAAAAATGAAAGAGGCTTCACGTGGAAAAGACACAATGACAGGCCATTGGGAAATTATGGGTCTTAATATTCAAACACCATTTAAAGTTTTTCCAAATGGATTCCCTAAAGAATTAATTGATGAGATAGAAAAACGAACGGGAAGAAAAGTTATCGGAAATAAGCCGGCAAGCGGCACCGAAATTATAAAAGAGTTAGGGAAGGAACATATGGAAACAGGAGCATTGATTGTCTATACTTCTGCAGACCCGGTGCTCCAAATCGCTGCTCATGAAGAAATTGTTCCTCTAAATGAACTATATCACATATGTGAAATTTGTCGCGAACTGACGTTAACAGACGAATATAAAGTGGGTCGAATTATTGCCCGGCCATTTATCGGAACACCAGGGAATTTCACACGGACAGCGAACCGACATGATTATGCATTAAAACCATTTGGGCGGACAGTCATGAATGAATTGAAGGACAGCGGCTTTGATGTAATCGCTCTTGGAAAAATTTCGGATATTTATGCCGGGGAAGGTGTAACAAAAGCCATTCGGACAAAATCGAATATGGATGGAATGGATAAACTACTCGATTCCCTTGAAATGGACTTTACTGGTCTTAGCTTCTTGAATTTAGTGGATTTTGATGCGCTCTATGGTCATCGTAGGGATCCGCTTGGTTACGGAAAAGCATTGGAAGAATACGATGCTCGTCTACCGGAAGTGTTGGAAAAATTAACAGAAGACGATCTTTTAATTATAACAGCGGATCATGGAAATGACCCAATCCATTCGGGGACCGACCATACTCGTGAATATGTACCATTATTAATCTACTCACCACGAATGACCGGAGGCAAAGCTTTACCAATTCGGGAAACATTTGCTGACATCGGTGCTTCGATAGCCGAAAACTTTTCAGTAAAAGCACCCGAGTATGGAAAAAGTTTTCTTAAAGAAATTCATTAAATTTTCCATTGTAAGTTTGTGAATAGATGCCAGGACGGTGAAAATGATGAGAATGATCGATATTATTGAAAAAAAGCGGGATGGTTATGAACTGACAACGGAAGAGATTCAGTTTTTCATTAAAGGCTACACAGACGGAACCATTCCTGATTATCAAGCGAGCGCTTTATTAATGGCTATTTTTTTTCAAGGGATGAATCATCGTGAACGAAAAGACTTAACAATGGCAATGGTCCATTCAGGTGATCAAGTCGATCTGTCAAAAATTCAAGGAATCAAAGTAGATAAACATTCTACCGGCGGTGTAGGAGATACAACAACTTTAGTATTAGGGCCACTTGTCGCTTCCGTCGGTGTCCCGGTAGCGAAAATGAGCGGTCGCGGTCTTGGTCATACCGGCGGAACCATTGATAAACTGGAATCGTTCCCGGGATTTCATGTAGAACTAACGAAGGATGAATTTATTCAACTTGTTAACGAGCAAAAAATTGCAGTTGTCGGTCAAAGCGGAAATTTAACACCGGCAGATAAAAAACTGTACGCACTGCGGGATGTAACAGGGACCGTCAATAGTATTCCATTAATTGCCAGTTCGATTATGAGTAAAAAAATTGCGGCGGGAGCGGATTGTATCGTGCTGGATGTAAAAGTTGGCTCCGGTGCGTTTATGAAAAATGTCACAGATGCAAAAGAACTGGCTGAGACGATGGTTGAGATTGGTAACAGTGTCGGCAGAAGAACAATGGCTGTTATTTCTGATATGGATCAACCGCTCGGCTTTGCGATCGGGAATGCGTTGGAAGTGAAAGAGGCAATTGCGACTTTAAAAGGAATAGGACCGCAAGATTTGACAGAACTTTGTTTGACTTTGGGCAGTCAAATGGTCTATTTGGCTAAAAAAGCGGAATCCGTTGATGAGGCAAGGCAAATGCTCATACATGCGATTCAATCTGGAAAAGCATTAGAGAAGATGAAAGCGTTTATTTCTTCGCAAGGCGGGGATGCAGCATGTATTGATGATCCGGAAAAACTGCCGCAAGCGAAATATAAAATTGAACTGCCAGCAAAGGCGTCCGGCTGGATTGAAAAAATGATGGCGGATAAAATTGGACTTGCTGCCATGCAATTAGGTGCAGGACGAGAAACAAAAGAATCCAAGATTGATTTAGCCGTCGGAATTGTTCTAAATAAAAAAGTTGGTGACCCAATTGAACAAGGTGAATCCATCTTGACAATCTACTCGAATTCGGAAAATATCGAGGAAGTAAAAAATCTTTTATATCATAGTATCAAAATCTCTCATTCCAAAATATCACCACCGCCACTGATTCATGAAATCATATCAAAATAAAATATAAAAAACTCGGCAGTTGCCGAGTTTTTTTATATACGCAAAATCATTCAGCAAGTATAAAACTGTTTTAGAAAAGTTTGTATAAAATCCCTTAACTTGGAAATAATGGGAAATGGTTCGTATTTATAACTAAAAGTGAGGGAAAGTCATGAAACGGTCAACAGTTATGATAATCTTGGTCCTTATTCTATCTGTAACAACTATTCCCACTCCAAGTTTTGCTTCAGAAGTAAAAGTAGATTTAGCGGAAAATGCAAAATCGGCCATTCTTATTGAGAGAGACACAGGAACGGTATTATTTGAAAAAAATAGTGATGAAAGACTGTCACCTGCAAGCATGACAAAAATCATGACAATGCTTTTAATTATGGAAGCATTGGAAGATGGGAAAATTCACTGGAACGAGAAAGTCAGAACCAGTGAATATGCTGCATCCATGGGAGGCTCACAAATATTCCTTGAAGAAGGAGAAGAAATGACAGTCGATGAGTTGCTCCGGGCAATTTCCATTAGTTCCGCTAACGATGCTTCAGTTGCGATGGCTGAGAGAATCGCTGGTTCAGAAAAGCAATTTGTAAAAATGATGAATCAAAAGGCGAAAGAACTGGGCTTAAAAGACACGAAATTTCAAAATGCCACCGGTCTACCTGCTAAAAATCATTACAGCAGTGCAAGGGACATGGCCATTTTAGCCAAAGAATTATTAAAACATGAAAAAATTACAAATTATACAAGTCAATATGAATCATATTTACGTGAAGGCACGGATAAAAAATTTTGGCTTGTCAATACCAATCGCTTAGTGAAATATTACCCGGGCGTCGACGGACTAAAAACCGGTTTCACCAAAGAAGCAAAATATTGTTTAACAGCTACCGCTAAGAAAGCAGATATGCGTGTGATTGCTGTTGTTTTCGGGGCACCGACATCTAAAGAGAGGAATAAAGTAATTACCGAAATGTTCGATTATGCATTTAGTCAATATGAAACAAAGCAGTTTTATGCAAAAGGAGATAAATTAGGGAAAGTTACAGTTGAAAAAGGGCACAAGCGAAACATAAAAATCGCAGCTGGTGAAAGTATTTCCCTACTAATCAAAAAAGGTGAAAAAATGGATAATGTCAAAACGAGCTTGAAGTTAAACAAACATATTCAGGCACCTATTAAAAAAGGCGATGAAATCGGTAAAATCATTTTAAAAAAAGATGGAAAAGTCCTTTCTGAAAATTCCGCTATTGCACTTGAAAATGTGAAGCCAGCAAGCTGGTGGACTCTATACAAACGTTCATTCGGTATGTTTACGAAACTGCAATAACATCATAACAGCAATCGCGCCATTTGTGAAATTTGTATAAAAATAAAAGAAAAACTCGAATTTTTACTAGTTTTGTCAAGAAGAAGGAATTTCATTGATTCATATCGAATTGACTCACTATACGAAAGAAGGAGGCATGTATAGTGAGTCTAGAGGTACATTTTGAATGGAAAGAGAAGAGTATTTTAGTAGTGAGATTAAATGGCGAGTTGGATCATCATACGGCTGATCAAGTTCGTGAACAAGTTTCTCAAACCATAGAAGAAAAGCAAGTTCGGCATTTAATATTAAATCTTGAAAACCTATCATTTATGGATAGCTCAGGACTCGGTGTCATATTGGGCAGATACAAACAAATGAAACAAGCAAATGGTGAAATGATTATTTGTTCTGTTTCCCCTTCAATCGAAAGACTGTTGGATTTGTCCGGATTATATAAAATTATCCGTATTGATCCGTCAGAAGAACAAGCTTTACATAGATTGGGGGTAGCCTAGTATGAATAATGAAATGCACGTAAAGTTCCGTGCCATAAGTCAAAACGAGTCATTTGCACGGTTAACCGTTTCAGCATTTGTTGCTCAACTGGATCCAACCATGGATGAATTGACGGAAATTAAAACTGCCGTCTCGGAAGCGGTTACGAATGCCATTATCCATGGCTATGAAAATAAAGGGGAAGGTTATGTTTACATTTCCGCATGGCTCGATGGTGATACGGTAGAAATTGAGATCCGTGACGAAGGTGTTGGTATTTCGAATATTGAGGAAGCAAGACAACCATTGTTTACAACAAAACCGGAATTAGAACGTTCCGGTATGGGATTTACCATTATGGAAAATTTTGTTGATGAAATGACAATTGAATCCGATCCAAATCATGGAACGGTTGTCCGTTTGAAAAAAAAATTGTCCAATGCAAAAGCAGTGTTCAATTAAGGGGTAGTGCCAATGGATGTGGAGGTTAAAAAAGATTCCGATCAATCTTATACAAAGGATGGAGAAATCAAAGAACTAATTAAGAAAAGTCAGGCGGGAGATCAACAAGCAAGAAATGAGATTGTGGAACGAAATATGCGTCTTGTCTGGTCGGTTGTGCAACGATTTCTCAATCGGGGCTATGATCCTGATGATCTTTTTCAAATAGGATGTATCGGTTTGCTAAAGTCGGTAGATAAATTCGATTTATCTTATGATGTAAAGTTTTCAACCTATGCTGTTCCAATGATCATTGGAGAAATCCAACGTTTCATTAGGGATGATGGCACAATTAAAGTGAGTCGCTCCTTGAAGGAAGTCGGTAATAAAATCCGCCGGGCAAAAGACGAACTAGCTAAAGAGTTGGGGCGTACCCCGACCATTTATGAAGTAAGCGACTATCTTGATATACCGGTAGATGAAATATTATTAGCCCAAGAAGCTGTCATGGCTCCGACATCCATACATGAAGTCGTCTATGAAAACGACGGAGAACCGATTACTCTGCTTGATCAAATCTCGGATCAAGAAGAAGGAAAATGGTTTGATAAAATCGTATTAAAGGAGGCCATTGAAGGTTTGGATGATCGGGAGAAACTTATCGTCTTTTTGCGATATTATAATGACCAAACACAGGCGGAAGTTGCCGGCAGATTAGGAATTTCTCAAGTACAAGTATCAAGATTGGAAAAGAAAATATTGAAGCAAATAAAGGATCAAATGGATGTTTAATCCATTTGGTTTTTTTTGGTTATCATGAAATATTCTCACTTGACGAATACTATACATACGAGAAACTCAAATGGGAAGTGATGGAATTGGATTTGACAATCTATATCCGTCTCCGTCACCGGGTTCAAGTAAAAACCGGTGCGACCGTTTATTTGAAAGATATTGCATTGATCACTGCACCGAAACATGTGATGAATACACTGGCAAATTTAATTGTTCATCAAGTTAAGAAAGAAGATAATAATATCATTATCATCGATGGAATGAAAGTAATTCAAGTTATTACAGAACAATTAAACGATACCAATATCCAGCTCGTGGGTCCTCAACAAACAATTGTTGAAGTTATTTTGAAGAAGGTAAAAATGTCGATTCCGATATTTTTAATTGTTTGGTTGTTATTATTTATTGGATCTGCCGTTTCAATAATGAATTTCCATGAAGATGTAAGCATGCAAACGGTACATCAAAAGTTATTTTACTTATTAACGGGCATAGAAGACCAAAACCCATTATCCATTCAAATTCCTTATTCGATTGGCTTAGGATTAGGGATGACTTTATTTTTTAACCATATTTTTAAAAAGCGGATTAATGATGAACCTAGTCCATTGGAAGTAGAAATGTTTAACTACCAGCAAAGTCTCGATCAATATGTCATTATGAATGAAAATAAAGAAAGTATTAAAAGAATGGATGAATAATGGTCATTAAAATTATCTTTGTGATCGGAGTCGGACTTGCTTGCGGCTTTGCGGTAGGAGCAGGGTTTGTTGCATTTATAACTGTTTTAGGTGTTATTCCAAGATTAATGCAATTAACGAAATCAATGAAAATGATTTTATTTTATGAATGGGCTGTGACATTAGGTGTTTTGGTTGGTACCCTTTTTGAATGGCAAACAATTTCTTTCGGATTGCCAAAGTTTTTCGTAATGATTATCGGTCTTTTTCACGGTGTTTTTGTCGGTATGTTAGCGGCAGCCCTTTATGAAGTTGTAAATGTTTTTCCGTTAATTTTTAAACGAATTCATCTAGACGATCGGTTATTATACTTACTGACAGCACTTGTGCTTGGAAAAATACTGGGTTCGTTGTTTCATTGGCTCTACTTCGTTAATTTATAATCATAGCGTCCGGTAACAAAATTTTGTTAGAACCGATTGTATACATCTAAGAAAGGTGTTGGAAATATGGCGGATAAACAAAATATGAAGCCGATTCCGAAATCATTAGCCGATGTTGAACAGTATATGAAAGATAACGTAGGTTTAGGGACTAGTTTTGATCTAGGATTAAGAAAGTTTAAGGTTTTAAATAAAGAAATTCATCTTTACTATGTAAACGGTTTAACGGATACTTTATTGATTTTGCGAACGCTGCAAGGATTGGTTGACCTGAATAATAATCGTCAGACGATCTCTTCCAAACAATTAGGAGAATTAGTTGATAATCGAATTAATAATAATTCCGTAGAAAAAGTGGCCACATTAGATGAAGTTGTTGACCAAGTGCTTTCAGGATTAATTGCCATTCTAGTAGAGGGTTATCCGAACGCATTTATTGTTGATACTCGCGATTACCCCGGTAGACAACCGGAAGAACCAGATACTGAGAAGGTTGTTCGCGGCTCAAGAGATGGTTTTGTAGAAAATATTATTATGAATACAGCATTAATTAGAAGACGGATTCGTGATGAACGGCTGAGAACAGAATTGGTTAAGGTAGGGGAACGATCGAAAACCGATATCGCCATCATCTATTTGAAAGATGTGACGAACCCAGGTTTAGTAAAAACGATTAAAAAAGAAATTGAACAGATCAAAATTGACGGTTTAACAATGGCAGATAAAGCGATTGAAGAATTTTTAGTCAAACAGGGTTATAATCCCTTTCCCCTTGTCCGCTATACAGAACGGGCAGATGTTGCGGCGACCCACTTATTAGAGGGTCACGTTCTGATTATTGCAGATACATCACCAAGTGTTATAATTACGCCAACAACTTATTTCCATCATGTCCAACATGCCGAAGAATATCGTCAATCCGCTACAGTCGGCACCTTTATACGCTGGACGCGATTTATCGGTATTTTTGCATCCTTGTTTGTCTTGCCTCTTTGGTTACTTTTTGTTATTCAACCGGATTTACTACCTGAAACTATTAATTATATTGGACCAAATAAAAAATCACATGTTCCCGTCATTTTGCAGTTGTTTATTTGTGATTTGGGAATTGAATTTCTTAGATTAGCAGCCATTCATACGCCGACTCCATTATCCACAGCAATGGGCATTATCGCCGCTGTTTTAATTGGGGAAATTGCCGTGGACGTCGGATTATTTATTTCCGAAGTGATTTTATACGTTGCCGTTTCTGCAATTGGCACCTTTGCTACACCAAGTTATGAATTAAGTGTGGCCAATAAAATTGCCAGATTAGTTATTTTAATTTTGGTTGCTATTTTTAAAGTACCGGGATTTGTGATAGGAACAACCTTTTTTATCTTATATTTAGCACAAATTCGTTCATTAAATACCCCGTACTTATGGCCGTTTATCCCGTTTCAACCGAAAGCATTCATGCAAATTTTATTAAGAAGGTCCACACCCGGGTCGAAAATCAGACCGAGTATCGTCCATCCGAGAAATCGGGTAAAGCAGCCGTCATAATAGATACGGCTGTTTTCTATTTATCGGAAAAATATGTTTTGAGATGAAACAGTATCCATTGCAATGCAAATACGAATATGATAAAGTTTTCCTATTATAGATTAGATTCAGTTCGGATCAATGGGAGTTCAAAATGTAGCTGAGGTGAGTTGGAATGTTACACGGGACAATGTGTGTGAATCAGTACGGTCATTTGGAAATTGGTGGTTGTGACACAGTGGAGTTGGCAAACCAATTTGGAACACCGCTTTATGTATATGATGTAGAATTGATTCGGAAGCGGGCGAGAAGCTTTGTCGGTGCTTTTCAAAAAGCTGGTATGCCGGGCCAAGTAGCTTATGCAAGTAAAGCTTTTTCGTCTTTAGCAATTTTACAAGTGATAAATGAAGAAGGACTTGCACTGGATGTTGTATCCGGTGGAGAATTATATACAGCAATGATGGCCGGTTTCCCCCCGGAAAAAATTCATTTTCACGGGAATAATAAAAGCCCGGCAGAAATTGAGATGGCATTAGATTATCGGGTCGGCTGTTTTGTTGTTGATAATTTTTATGAATTGGATATCCTTGATCAGCTTTGTCGGGAAAAAAATGTAAAAGTGAATATTTTGCTTCGGGTCACACCGGGTATTGAAGCTCATACACATGATTATATTTTAACCGGTCAGGAAGATTCAAAATTCGGATTTGATTTAAATAGCGGTCAAGCAAAACATGCGTTGGATACAGCATTGTCCTCCTCTTTTAACGTGTTGGGCATTCATTGCCATATCGGATCACAAATATTCGAAACAACCGGTTTCTTATTAGCTATTGACAAATTATTTACTCATATTACACAATGGAAAGAAGAATTTCAGTATGAACCGACTGTCGTGAATGTCGGCGGGGGATTTGGCATTCGCTATACTGAAACGGATGCACCGCTTGAACCGGAAGATTACGTTTCTGCAATACTGACAGAAGTTAAAAAGCAGGCTGCTGAAAATCATATTACTTTACCCGAAGTATGGATTGAGCCGGGAAGATCATTAGTTGGCGATGCAGGAACGACATTATATTCAATTGGTTCTACAAAAGAGGTCATTGGTGTAAGAAAATATGTAGCTGTCGACGGTGGGATGAGCGACAATATTCGTCCGGCTTTATATCAGGCAAAATATGAAGCCCTTGTTGCCAATAAAGCAATCCATTCTGATAAAGAAGTTGTTTCCATTGCCGGTAAAGCCTGTGAATCAGGTGATATGTTGATCTGGAATATCCCTTTGGCAAAAACACAACCGGGAGATATTTTAGCTGTTTTTTGTACCGGTGCTTACGGGTATTCGATGGCAAGCAATTATAATCGGCTGCCGCGACCTGCTGTTGTATTTGTCGAAAACGGGCAGGCAACACTTGTTGTTGAAAGAGAAAGCTATCAAGACATAATAAAGCTTGATCGCCCCTTATATGAAGTCGTAAAAAAATAGAGAAGCCTGTTGTAATTTTTATCAATATGTTAAATGATTTTCCTTTTGTCGTGGAAAGGCACTTGAAAAGAGATAATAGAAAAATAGCTTAAAATGTTGTAAAATAATACCGCGTATACTAAACTTGGTATTCGTATAGGAGGGATTGATGAGTTTTTCCGGAATTAACCGGCCCTAAGGCTCCTCCTAAAGGTGGAAGCTCAGTGACCGCAAGTGCGCCTGATTGGTTCAACTACCATTAGCGGGGAAAACCCCTACTGACGAAAGTTTTACTAAATCAATCGTTTATATTCAAACTGCCTGAACCGACTGTATCTGCAATTGCAATTTTATTGTCGCTGTATAACTTAATCTCATTATGGAAAAAATAACAATGGAATAGTTTAATATAATGAGGGATCAAAATGTTAATTCGATATAAAAAAGCATTTGAAAAAATTGCAATGGGCTTATTATCATTTATGCCCACGGAAAAAGATTTGAAGAAATTACAACAAACCATCAAAGAGTATGAAACAAATGACAAATGGCATTTATTTTTATGGAAGATAGATGATGACTTAGTTGCAATTATTGGAGTTTCAGAGAGAGAAAATCAAATCATGGAAGTACAACATCTCTCCGTTAACCCTTCTCATCGTGGTCAAGGAATTGGTAAGGGGATGGTTAAGGCCCTTAAGGAAATGTTTCCGGATAAGGAAATCGTCCCTAACGAAGAATTGGCGGGGTTTTTTGAACATTGTGATCAATAATAATATTTAGGGCTGTCCAACCAAAAACTGTCCAAACTCACAAATGGTGGTAGTGACATGAATATTTATAGGTCTTCGGACAGTTTTTTTATGTTGCCAATAAAAAAATGAAAAAATTATTGGAGTAATACGATGATGTTGATGAATTTTAAAACGGCTGTTTTTGAGGGCCCTCTTGACCTTTTACTGCATTTAATCAAAACGCTGGAAATTGATATATATGATATCCCCATGCAGGAAATCACTGAACAGTATTTATTATATATTCATACCATGCAGGAATTGGAACTCGATGTAGCCAGTGAGTACCTGGTTATGGCAGCGACATTATTGGCGATAAAAAGTCAGATGTTGTTGCCAAAATATAATGATTCCATCGATGAAGACATGTCATATGAAGAAGGCTTTGATGAGGACCCAAGGGATGAACTGGTTTTAAGACTTATTGAATATCGAAAATATAAAGAGGCCTCGGCTAAGTTAAAAGAAAAAGAGGCAGACCGATTGTTAATCTATACGAAACCGCCCAGTGATCTTACGGAATATTCTTCAGGGATTCCGGTTACCGCTGGAGAAAAGGCAGTGACTATCTATGATATGTTGGGTGCCTTCCATAAATTAATGCGCAGACGAAGGTTGCAGAAACCGCTTCACACCAAAATTACCCGTGAAGAGATCTCCATAGAGAAACGAATGGAGGAAGTTTACGAGGTGTTAGAGCGTTCAGTTAGTTGGGTAAATTTTAATGACCTGTTTCCTAATCTGGATAAAAATTATATTGTGACAACCTTTTTGGCTATTCTTGAATTGATGAAAAGGAATCAGATTTTAATCGAGCAGAGCGACAATTTTGCCGATATTTGGTTGACTACAAAAGGCAATGTATGAAGAAGGTGACGATGTTGAACAGTGAAAATCGGTTGGGAATCCTGGAAGGTCTTTTGTTTGCAGCAGGTGATGAAGGATTAACTTTAAAACAAATTGCCAAAGTTATGGAACTTCCGGAATTGGAAGTTGAAGAGTTGATCGGATTATTAAAAAATGACTATGATCATAATGAAAATCGTGGCATATCACTTATCCAAATTGCTGGTACATATCAATTGGCAACAAAGAAGGAATATGCTATTTACTTAAAACGATTAGTGGAAGTTCCAAACTCTTCCACCTTATCCCAAGCGGCACTGGAGACGTTAACTATTATCGCTTATAAACAGCCAATTACCCGTACAGAAATTGAGGAGATTCGTGGTGTGAAAACAGAAAGGCCGATTCAAACCCTAGTGGCAAAAGGGTTAATTCAAGAAGTGGGACGTGCGGAAGGAACAGGCAGAGCCATTCTCTATGGAACAACAAAGGAGTTTTTAGATTATTTTGGTTTAAAAGACTTGAAAGAACTTCCACCGCTTCCTGAGACCGAAGAAACCGATATAACACAGGAGGAAGCGGATTTGTTTTTTGAAAAATTAAATAAAGATTAAAAACAGTTAAAGGACGGATGAACTCATAAAGAGCTTCGTCCTTTTCTATTTTAAGGATGAAGTAACATTTGCCTATTTTTAACTTTTTATCATAACTTGTACCATTCGACCATAAACTTGTATAAAACATAAAAGGAGTCGATGGACAAGTATGTGGCTACTGAGCAGACGGTTCCTGATTTTTATTTTCTTCATTTTCATCTTGAGTGTAACTCCTCCTATTCATACATATGCGGATGAAATTAATGTCAGTTCATATAGTGCGATTGTGATGGACCAGAAAACAGGTCGCGTCTTTTTTGAAAAGAATGCCTATGAAAAAAGGAGAATCGCCAGCATTACCAAAATCATGACGGCTATTCTAGCAATTGAATCTAAAAAAATGGATGAAACAGTAACGATCAGTAAAAGGGCGACAAGAACGGAAGGCTCCTCAGTTTACTTAAAACCGGGTGAAAAAATCAAATTAAGAGACCTCGTTTATGGCTTAATGTTGCGCTCTGGGAATGATGCTGCAGTTGCAATTGCTGAACATGTGGGAGGGAGTGTGGACGGATTTGTTTTTATGATGAATGAAAAAGCGGCACAAATCGGAATGGAAAACACTCATTTTGCCAATCCCCACGGTCTTGAAGATCATGAAGATCATTATTCAAGTGCCTACGATATGGCAATTTTAACAAAATATGCCATGGAAAACGAAGAATTCCGGAAAATCTCTGGAACAAAAGTCTATTATGCACCAAACCCGGATAGTGAATGGAAGCGAAAATGGACGAATAAAAATCGCTTATTGACTGAATTATACAAATACTCTACAGGAGGGAAAACTGGGTATACAAAAAAAGCACATAGAACACTTGTTTCCACTGCATCAAAAAATGGAATGGATTTAATCGCTGTCACATTAAATACTCCATCACAAACGGATTGGACCGAACATATTCAAATGTTTGAATATGTATTTGATCATTATGATTATCAAGTGATAGTACCGGATGGAACGATTGGAAAGATAACAAATAAAATCTATAAAAAACATGCATATATCGCACATGAATTTGTCTATCCGATTAACAAGGATGAAAAAAAATCGTTTAAAGTTCATCACCGTCTAATTAAGCCAAAAAAAGAATGGAAAAAGAATAATGATACTATCCCAGAAGTCATTGGGAAAACCGAAATTTATTTTCAAAATGAACGCATTCATACAATGCCTATTTATTATGAACATGAAAGCAAACAAGAGCCTTCTTTCTTTGACTCTTTTAAACAATTATTCAGTTCTGTAGTAGGAGTAAAATTATGATTAACATAATTTGGGTGTTGATGATTATCATTGGCATTGTCTTTGCCATGTTTAATGGGACAATGGATGAAGTGAATAAAGCGATCTTTCAAGGGGCTGCGGAGGCAGTGACATTATGCATTGGTTTTATTAGTATTCTTGTATTCTGGCTTGGTATGATGCGCATTGCCCAAACGTCGGGATTATTAGACATGCTTGCAAATATTTTTCGTCCAATCATAAAAAAAATTTTCCCAGATATACCGGATGATCATCCGGCCATGGGCTATATTCTATCAAATATGATAGCGAATATGTTCGGACTGGGGAACGCCGCAACTCCACTCGGTATTAAAGCAATGGAGGAATTAAAAGAATTGAATGGCGGGAAAAGTGAGGCATCCCGTTCCATGATCACTTTTTTAGTCATTAATACAGCAAGTATTACGATTATTCCAACAACTGTACTATCGATTCGAATGAATTATCAATCCACATCACCGGCAGAAATTGTTCTTCCTACGATTATTGCCTCTGTTTTCGCAACAGTTTGTGCAATTTTTATAGATCGGTTCATGTATAATCGAAAAAAGAGAAATCGGGTGAAATAATGACAATCATTTCCACGATCTCCTTATGGATGATACCAATCTTGATAGGCTTCATTTTATTACACGGTACATGGAAAAAGGTGCCCACTTATGAAACCTTTGTTGAGGGCGGCAAAGAAGGAATGAAAATAGCGATTTCCATCATTCCTTTTTTAGTCGGCATGTTGGTTGCTATTTCCATTTTTCGTGCCTCTGGTGCATTGGAGTTTTTCATTGGAATCCTGCGTCCTGTTCTAGAGCGAATCGGTGTCCCGCCGGAAATCATCCCACTAGCTATTTTACGACCGATCTCCGGAAATGCTGCTCTGGGGGTAACGAGTGATTTAATTGCTACCTATGGGCCGGATTCTTTTATTGGTAGACTTGCATCAGTTATGCAAGGCAGTACCGATACAACAATTTATATTTTGACAGTTTATTTCGGTGCCGTTGGAATCAAGAAAATGGGCGATGCTCTAAAAATCGGACTAATGGCAGATTTAATCGGATATATTGCTAGCATCATTGTTGTTACTATATTTTTCGGAATGCAATAAAAAGAGGTAAACGAGACTGGCTCATGATTATCCAGTCTTTTTTCCTTTATCCCTATATGTATTTTCCTTTGTTTTTCAATCATTTTATGGGATAATTCTGGCAAGGATAATATTATCGCACGTTGTACAAATTTAAGTATAATGGAAAGTGGTCATCTTTCACTATATAGTCCAAAACGTTTACAATAAATTAAAGGAGTGTCCGTTATTTGGAAAGACTACAAAAAGTTATTGCCCATGCAGGTGTTGCATCAAGAAGAAAGGCTGAGGAACTCATTAAGCAAGGGAAAGTAGCTGTAAATGGCAAAGTGGTAACGGAATTGGGTTTAAAAGTTAGTTCCAAAGATTATATTGAAGTGAATGGTATTAAAATTGAACAAGAGGAACCCGTTTACTTTTTACTTTATAAACCAAGAGGGGTTATTTCGACCGTTAGTGATGATAAAAACCGAAAAACTGTACTCGATTTTTTCCCGGAGATAAATAAACGAATATATCCGGTGGGTAGACTTGATTATGATACTTCCGGTTTATTACTGTTAACCAATGATGGCGAGTTTGCAAATCTTTTGACACATCCAAAATATGAAATTGATAAAACATATATTGCCAAAGTAAAAGGAATACCGACTCGGGTCGATTTAAAAAAACTGCAAAAAGGGGTTCGTTTAGAAGATGGATTAACTCGCCCTGCAAAAGTAAAATTTTTATCTGGGGATCGGAAAAAGAACAGTGCAATCATTGAAATCACCATTCATGAAGGAAGAAATCGTCAAGTCAGAAGAATGTTTGAGCAAATTGGCTATCCGGTAGTGAAATTAAAGCGGGAACGTTTCGCCTTTTTAACTTTAAATGGATTAACAGCTGGTGAATATCGACCGCTGACGCCCCATGAAGTAAAACGATTAATTGCCTTAGCGCAAACCGGTCCTTCTTATTAATCAAGAAGGATTCATTCCAATGAAATCAAGACATCCGAAAGTTGTAGCCAACTTGGAGGATGTCTTTCTGTCATAAAAATGTAAAAAATAATAGAAATAATGAACAGTTTATGAATATTAATTTTATCTATGTCACAAAAAGTTCATATTTATAGGATAATATTATTCTGAAAAAATGGTATAATCATACAAAAATGGGAGGGGTTTCAAATGAAAAAAAAGCGTAGACTCGCTCTCAGGACAATCATCTTAACGGTTTTATTAGCAGCAATTTTTTATACATTACATGCAAATTTAACGAAAGATATACGAAAAACGGCAGCAGTAGGAGAAGAAGCACCGGATTTTGTGTTGAAAGATTTGGAGGGAAAAGAACATCGTTTGTCCGATTATCGTGGCAAAGGTGTATTTTTAAATTTTTGGGGAACTTGGTGTAAGCCGTGTAAAACAGAAATGCCTTACATGGAGAATCAATATCACAAGTATAAGGACCAAGGGGTAGAGATTATCGCTGTTAATGCAGGGGAAACGGATTTAGCGATTGAAACATTTGCCAAACAATATCAATTATCATTTCCCATTGTTGTTGATCACACAGGTGAGGTTCAAAAAGCATATGGCATCTATCCTTTACCAGCAACTTTTTTAATTAGTCCCGATGGCAAAATAGTTGATTATATCGAACAATCTTTAACTGAAGACATGATAAAAGACTTTATGGAGCGGATTAAACCGTAAAATGAGGGGGGAAGTTCATGGAAAATATAAAGTGTGAATGTGGCCATATCAACCCCCATGGAACCATATTTTGTGAAGCATGCGGAAAAATTTTAGACGAAAAGATGAATCAAAATAAACTGCTGGATATGAGGTATGAAGGGAGTGCAAGAAGATCCCAAACGTATAACAAAACGATTATTGATAAAGTGTGGAATTTTTTTTCATCAGTAAAAGTCGGGGTAACCTTAATCGTCGTTACGCTTATTGCTTCAATTATCGGAACCATTTTACCTCAGGAAGGAAATCTGTCAATACAAATACCGGTGAATCAATATTATGAGGAAAGATATGGTTGGTTTGGAAAAATTTACTATGCACTTGGGTTCCATGATGTATACGGATCTTGGTGGTACTTATTACTGATTGCTTCCATTGGTGTATCGTTAGTCATTTGTAGTCTGGACAGAGTTATTCCTCTGTACAAAGCATTGAAAAATCAAAAAGTCACTCGGAATTCCGGATTTTTAAAACGGCAACGACTATTTATTGAAAAACAGATTGATAATATTGATGGAGACATGGCGATCATAAAAGAAAGATTAACGAAAAAACGGTATAAGGTAATGGAGGAAAATGGGAATATACTTGCGGAAAAAGGCAGGTTTTCCAGATGGGGACCTTATATCAATCATATTGGATTAATTATTTTTCTCATTGGAGCTATGCTTCGCTTTGCACCGGGATTTTATGTGAATGAGGCGTTATGGATTAAAGAAGGTGACACGCTGGCAGTCCCTGGTACAAATAAAGAATATTACTTAACGAACCATCAATTTATAATGGAACTATATGATGAATCCGCTGGTGACGTGTTTAAGGAAGCGCTTAACCAAAAGGGTGGAATTGTTAAAAACTATCAGTCCAATATTACGTTATACAAAGCTGAAGAGTCATTACCCGGGGAGAAACCAAAATTACATAAATTGGAAGATTATCAGATTCAAGTGAATAAACCATTAAAATTTGATCAGTATGCTATTTATCAATCAAGTTATCGCTTGAACGAAATTGCAAAAATGACATTTTCATTGACCAATAAAGAAAGCGGACAAACATATGGGGACATTACGATTGATTTAACAAATCCTAAAGAAAACTATGATTTAGGTAACGGTTATCGTGTTGAATTAATGAGTTATTTTCCCGATTTTCAAATAGTAGATGGAGAACCTTCTACAAAATCGAGTAAACCGGTGAATCCGGCTTTTGCCTTTAAAATGGTTACGCCGGAAAAACCACAAGGAGAAGTTAGTTTTGCCGCCATCCAACAGACGATTGAACCGATGGGTGAAAATAAATACAAGATGACATTTAAGTCAGTAGATACCGTGAATTATAGTGGACTGACGGTCAGAAAAGATCTAACCTTACCAATTATTGCCTTGGGTGGTGTCATATTTTTAATTGGGGTTGCGCAGGGTTCGTTCTGGTACCATCGAAGGATCTGGTTGAAACAAGAAAACGGGGTCGTTTTGTTAGCTGGTCATACAAATAAAAATTGGTACGGTTTTGCAAAGGAAGTTGAAACAATCGTTCATGGAACAAGAATTCCAGTACCTGTTGACCAAACATTGTTAAATGAAAAGGAAGGCATGGAAGAACAAGGGGGGGAGTCAATTGGTTAAACTGAGCGGCAATTTATTATTTGCAGCTTTTATTTTTTATTTGATTGCGATTTTGTTTTTTGGAGGAGCAATTAGACAGAAAAAAGGTCTAGAAGGAAGTCCGTATCAAAATAAACCGGTTCGAAGCGGGAAAATCGGCATACTGCTCACGATTTTAGGATTTATTTCACAACTCGGTTATTTTATTACAAGATGGATTGCGGCAGGACATGCACCCGTTAGTAATATGTTTGAATTTATTACGTTTTTTAGCATTATGATGGTGGGAGCCTTTATTATTATTTATTGGATTTATCGATCCATCGTTCTCGGTTTGTTTACCCTGCCGATTGTTTTAATCATCATCGCTTATGGCAGTATGTTTACGAAAAATGTTACGCCTCTTATCCCACCATTACAAAGCTATTGGCTGCCCATTCACGTGATGACAACCGCAGCGGGACAAGCGATCTTGTCGGTTAGTTTTATTGCTGGATTAATATATTTAATCAAAACGATTGATGCAAAAGCACCTCGAAAAAAACAATTTTTTTTGGAATTAATCTTATACTGTATCAATGCTGTAATTGGTTTTATCATTATTAAATTGGTCTTTGCAATAATGAATTATCAAGCCGCTTTTGAATGGGTGGATAAAGAAGGAAATACGTCCACATTAAAATATTCTCTACCTGCAATTTTGGGACCCAATGAATGGAACTTATTAACAGCAGGAAGAATGGAACCAATCTTAGAAATGCCTGCAATCATTGAAGCACAAAGATTTAATACGGTTATTTGGTCTTTTATCGTAGGCACGGTCCTTTACTTCTTGATTCGCTTAATTACAAGAAAAAAAATGGCACAGCTATTCTATCCATTTGCGAAAAAAATTAATTCCGATTTTCTCGATGAGATCAGTTACCGTTCCGTATTAATCGGATTTCCTGTATTTACACTCGGTGGACTTGTTTTTGCGATGATTTGGGCCCAAATTGCGTGGACGAGATTTTGGTCATGGGATCCAAAAGAAGTATGGGCATTGATCACCTGGCTTTTCTATGCTGCCTTTCTTCATTTACGCCTTTCAAAAGGTTGGCATGGTGAAAAATCAGCTTGGCTTGCGGTCATTGGATTTGGAATAATTATGTTTAATCTTGTTTTTATCAATCTAATTATTGCCGGATTACATTCATATGTGTGATCGTCCTATTAAAACTTATTGGATATGAATACTGAATTTTGATTCTAAATGTAAAAGTTTTTTGAATGAAATAATTGAAATGTGACGTATTTGTCAAATTTTTTCCGTCTTCATTATTCATTAATGGAGACTTTTTTATGAGAACATTTATACTAATAGTGATAAAAAGTTTTTGGTAACTCTTCAAATAGTGAAATACATATAGAAAAAAGTTGTCGATTTTTGTACAATGTTGGTAAGGAGGGTTAACCTTATGGAGCAAGAAGTAAAAATTTTAATTGTTGATGATGAAGAACGGATTAGAAGATTATTGAAAATGTATTTAGAGCGAGAAAATTATTTGATCGATGAAGCACAAGAGGGAAACGAAGCTTTAGAAAAAGCACTAGGAAATGATTATGATCTAATTATACTTGATTTAATGCTACCGGGAAGAGACGGCATAGAGGTTTGTCGCGAAATCCGAGAAAAGAAAGCAACACCTATCATTATGTTGACCGCTAAAGGTGAGGAAGCAAACCGGGTCCAAGGCTTTGAAGTCGGAACAGATGATTACATTGTCAAACCTTTTAGTCCGCGAGAAGTTGTCCTTCGCGTCAAAGCTTTATTGAGAAGATCATCTGTAACAGGCTTTTTACAAACAGATACAACAGCAAAAAATGTCCTTGTATTCCCATATTTAACAATAGATCATGATGCACACCGTGTAATGGCAAACGGAAAAGAAGTAAGTTTAACTCCTAAGGAATATGATTTACTGTATTTTCTAGCTAAAACTCCAGATAAAGTATTTGACCGGGAACAATTATTAAAAGAAGTCTGGCATTATGAATTTTTCGGAGACTTGCGCACCGTCGACACCCATGTCAAGCGCTTACGGGAAAAATTAAGTAAAGTATCGGAAGAAGCAGCAAAAATGATTGTGACTGTTTGGGGCGTTGGATATAAATTTGAGGTCGTTCATGAATGAAATGGAATAGTGTTGTCTTAAAACTTTGGGCAACGATATTAATGCTCGTTTTCGTTGTTTTATTTGTTTTATTAGTATTAATCATTCAGTTTTTCAATGATTTTGTTGGCGAACGAGCGACAGATTCCTTGACGAACACGGCTGACAGGATTGCGGTTAATCTTGAGAGGCATGATGATTTGGAATTTGGTTTGGAAGTTGCCTGGGAATTATTGGATGATGTGACAAACGCAATAATTATTACCGATAAGGAACATATCTACTATTCTCATCAAGATGATGCTGAAAAATTTACCTTAAACTACTTTTACAATGATCCTGTATTTAAAAAAGTCTTCACTGGTAACAAAACAGTCAAAAAAGAAATACAATTGTCATCGGACTCGAGTAATTTTGATCAAGCATTAATGATTGGCGTGCCGCTGGATAAATTTTCCAATCAAAAAGGTGCTGTGTTTATATACCAGTCATTAGATGTTATGAATGATACAATGAAAGCCACTAATAAAATTATTATGTGGTCTGCTTTCATTGCCTTTATCTTAACAACCGTTTTCGCGTTTTTCTTGTCATCGCGTATTACTGCTCCGCTTCGAAAAATGCGTGAGTCGGCTGCCGAAGTCGCCAAAGGGAAATTTGATGTAAAAGTACCGATTTTAACACGTGATGAGATCGGCGAATTAGCGATAACATTTAATCAAATGCGGAAACAATTGAAGATTAATGTGACCGCATTAAAACAGGAAAAAGAGCAATTATCAAGTATTTTAAGTAGTATGGCTGACGGAGTGATTACCTTTAATAAAGCAGGTGAAATCATTGTTACCAATCCGCCGGCACAACAATTTATGAATGCATGGAAAAAGGAACGAGAGTTTAATAATGATACTTCCCAAATGCCGCAAAAATTAATCAATCTAATTAAAGATGCGGTTGCGAATGAAACAGAACAAACAGGCGAAATTTCCTTTCAAGGGAAATATTGGACAGTTATTGTTACACCTCAATTTGATGAACAATCGATTCGTGGCGCAGTTGCCGTATTGCGTGATATGACTGAAGAAAGGAAACTGGATAAGCTTAGGAAAGACTTTATTGCTAATGTCTCTCATGAATTAAGAACTCCTATTGCCATGTTACAAGGGTACAGTGAAGCACTGATGGATGATATTGCTGCCAGTGAACAAGAGCGAAAAGAAATTTCCACGATTATTAATGAGGAATCACAGCGTATGGGACGGCTAGTTAATGAGTTGCTCGACTTGGCCAGATTAGAATCCGGTCAAATGCGCCTGTACAAAGAAGATGTCGAAATAATACCATTCATTGAACGTATCTATAAAAAATTCATGGGAATTGCAAAGGCGAATAATGTCCGATTAGAAATTCAAGTGGAAACTATGAAGAAGGTTTATCCGTTTGATCCGGATCGTATCGAGCAAGTACTGACGAATTTAGTAGATAACGCAATTCGGCATACACATGAAGACGGTATGGTCCGAATCACTGTAAAAGACAGTGAAAATGGGTTGCAAATTGAAGTGTCCGATAATGGGTCCGGCATTCCCGAGGAAGATCTTCCGTTTGTCTTTGAACGATTTTATAAAGCCGATAAAGCGAGAACGAGAGGTAGATCCGGGACCGGTCTTGGACTGGCAATTGTTAAAAATATAATTGATGCCCACCTAGGGACGATTTATGTAAAAAGTAAGATCGGCCAAGGTACGACATTTGTTTTCGTTTTACCACAAGAAAACTAAAGAAAACTGTAAATACGCGCCGATAAATCTTGTTTCATACGGGATATAAAAAGTTCAGGCGATCCGGTCAATATGTGTGACATTCAAATACAAGGCTTTCCCATCATCAAATTAGTTAAAATGAAGGGGAGAGCCTTTTTTGTTAATGGGAAAGTGAAAAATTTTTATATTTCCTAACGCATAAGTACACGAGAGAGACTTCGCTAGCATAACCTTGTATGCAAAAATATTTTTTCGCTGAACTACGGCTCTTTTCTCGCCTATAGGTTCGGACGCCCGAGTTTTCTTTATATGTTATGGGTTTAATAGAAATTTTTCCCATCGTCATTCATATTTTTTTATTTTTTTCGAATAAATTGAGGTGGAATATTCATAATAATTTAATGTGGTTTTATTGTCATTTTTTGGACAAGCGTTATTTGAAAATGTTCGAAAGTATGACTAATTTTAGGAGGCAAATAATGGTTGATTATATAAAAAGACTGCTGCTTGGTATAATAATGATGATCATTTTAACCATACTTATTATTGGAAGTAAGCAATCAATCGCAAAGGCTGAGGGGATCGATTTGTCATGGATATGGCCAGCAGACGGTGTTATTACCGATGTATTTGGTACAAGGAATGGTCAACATAAAGGAATTGATATTGCAGATGAAACAGGGACTCTGGTATTATCTGTCGATGACGGTCGAGTAAGTAAATCATATTATTCTGATACATATGGGAACGTTTTGTTTATCAAACATGCAACAGGTTATGAAACGGTATATGCTCATTTGTCTAAAAGAGAAGTTCGAAAAGGACAAATGGTTGCTAAAGGGCAGAGGATTGGTTTGATGGGCAGTACTGGTGAATCATCCGGTCCACATTTGCATTTTGAAATACATAAAAATGGATGGACAGAAACGAAAGAGAACTCAATCGATCCGACAGTCATTTTCGGGATCGGAAAAATTGGCGAGCATGTTAATGCCGGTCCGTTACCTACCAAAGCTTTAGAAGTTGGTAAGGCGTTATCCGATCATTTCATTAAATACAAAGTTGAATCAGGTGATACACTTTGGGGAATTGCCCAAAAGTACGAAACAACCGTCCATAATATAAAACAATTAAATGATTTACAGAGTGAAGTAATTGTACCTGGTCAACAATTAGTGGTGGAGCAGTAAAAACTTACCTGAAAATTCGGAAGCTCCAGCCCCAGTTTATACTCTTTTTTAGCTAATAACTAATAGGAAAGTATAAATTCTTTTAATTTCTACTTTCCTAACGACTACGGCTCTGCACTCTCCTAAAGGATCGGATACCCGAGTTTTTTTTACTTTACATTTTTGTTTTTATATAGTATATTTAATAAAAAATATGGTTCATCTTCGGGGCTGGGTGAAATTCCCGACCGGCGGTAATAAGGTGTATCCTTTAAGCCCGCGAGTCTAATTTTTAGACAGGATTTGGTGAGATTCCAAAGCCGACAGTATAGTCTGGATGGGAGAAGATGGAGGTTTCGGTTTGTTCTGTTTTCATTCAGGATGTTTATTTAACCTACCATTAAAACAGCCCCCGGGGAACTTTTCTCTGGGGTTTTCTTATTTGGATGAATCGAAACCAATTCTTCTTCTTTCTTTTGTGATGAATCACAAAAAAGGAGAGGTAGAAATGAAAAAATTTAATATCAAAGCTTTTGTAACCATTGGAATGCTTAGTGGAGTCGCGTATGTTTTAATGCTCCTTAACTTTCCGCTCCCGGGTTTCCCAACATGGTTAAAGATTGATTTTAGTGATATCCCTGCATTAATAGGGGCTATGATTATGGGGCCGGCGGCAGGTATACTGATTGAGTTAGTAAAAAATTTATTGGACTTAATTTCTACTGGTAGTGAAACAGGTGTCCCTGTTGGTCATATTGCCAATTTTGTCACCGGTATCTGTTTTATTTTGCCAACATATTTTGTTTATTTAAAAATTAAAACGAAAAAAGGTTTGACCATTGCTTTAGCAGCTGCCAGTGTGATCACGGCACTTGTTATGAGTGTACTGAATTACTTTATATTTATCCCGATGTACGGATACTTTTTAAATTTCCACTTGCCGAATGAAGTAGTTGTTCAAGCGATTTTGCCATTTAATTTACTAAAAGGAATATTAATATCCATTGTTTTCTTTGGATTATATATTAGAATGCAAAGTTGGATTCAGAAACAACATTCAACATTTAATCAGGTATAGATATAAAACTTTTGCATAAAAGGACCGATACGTATAGTATCGGTCCTTTTGTCAATCACTCAAATTTGTTCGGGTCCCCATCAAAAGGCTCATCACTGACACGAATGGAGTCACTTGGACAGCCTTCGAAAGCATCCATCATATCGTCTTCTAATATTTCAGGTACTTCACTCGTACCAGTATTATCGTCAAGTATTACAAATGCAATACCTTCATCATCATAATCATAAATATCTGGAGCAGCAGCACCACAGGCACCACATGCGATACATGTTTCCTTGTCAACGATTGTATACTTGCCCATTCTAATATAGCCTCCTTTATTTATTCGTCTCTCTTTACATGAACACAAGGAAGACATCTTTCATTGTAAAACTAGGGCAGCGACTTTTCAATAGATTTGTAGCTAGAAATAATCCAAACATGGTGATTATTGACAATTCGTTGACAATCCACCGAAAGTAAAGAAAACCATTCCTATTAACGAATTCATGGTAAAATAAAGGTGGTGATACATGTGAACTACTATTGTGCTTTAATTTTGCACTGTGTATATCAATTTAAAGGTGAGCGATCAATTAAAGCTGTCCAAAATTTATTAACTGGGAAAAAATCGACACAAACATTACAAGATGCAACTTGGTATTCATTACAACATCTTTACGCTGTGTACCCGGAAATGGACGCAGACTCATTTTTGGATACAGTGAAAAGATTAGAAAAAAACGGATCAATTATGGTTTCCGATAAAACGGTCGCGCTGACTGATTCAGGTAAAAAGTTACTTTCCAAGTTGATGTCGGATTTTCCTTTACCGGCACACTTAAATGGTTGGCAATTTCACCAAATTGAGCGATCCTTTTGGCAAAGACTCACCTTACTCGTTCAAATACTTACGAATTGGGCTTATAATGAAACGAAATTCTTTCCGGTTGTTAGAGATTATCCGATCCAAAACTGGATGAAACGTTGGCTTGGAGAGAAAAGGCTAGATTATAACAAAAAACAATTATCACTACAAGTATATAACGAACTAGTTGCAATTTTTGAAATTTGTGAGCAAAATCGGGAAAATCCTGATTACATCGTAGCGAGATTTACTGGCTACCAAAAACCAGGCTACACTGCAACACAAATTGCTTATCAAATTGCTGTAGATGAGATATATTACCTATTAGCTTTTCGCAGCTGTCTCCACTTTATGATAAAAACAATTTGGCATGAAAAAGGGGAATTTCCTATTCTATCTTCATTGCTCGATGATAGAAAGTCACCATGGACTTTAACCAGTTCAAGTTGGGAAACATATAAATTTTTAAAATCCGGAAAGGGCGTTGAGGAGATTGCGAACGTCCGAAAACTAAAGAGGAGTACCATTGAAGACCATATCGTTGAAATTGCTTTACTGGATCCGACATTTCCCATTGAAACGTATGTCAAACCAGATACACAAAAACGAATAACAGAGGCAGTAAACCTTTTAAAAACAAGAAAATTAAAAACCATTAAAGACTATTTGATGGATATCGATTATTTTTCGATTCGCTTAGTTTTATCCAAAATAAATGACAAATAAAATAACGCTTTATTAAGATAAAGTGAAAATAGGTGGGAAAATGGAGTTAGAAAAGATTTTATATGAAAAGTTTTCTTACGCACAGTTTCGAAAAGGGCAAAAAGAAATTATTCAATCCATTTTGCATGAAAATGATACATTGGCGCTTTTACCAACCGGAACAGGTAAATCATTATGCTACCAACTGCCAGGTTATTTAATAAAAGGGATTGTTCTTATTATTTCTCCACTGCTTTCACTCATGCAGGATCAAGTTGAGCAGATGAAAATACGTGGGGAAAAACGGGTTGTTGCCATCAATTCATTTTTATCAGGGGAGGAAAGACGAAAGGTTTTAAAGAACATTCATAAGTACAAATTTATTTATATTTCTCCTGAATTAATCCAAAATGATTTTATTTTAAAACAGATGAAGTCAGTTACCGTTTCTTTATTAGTCATTGACGAAGCTCACTGTATTTCCCAGTGGGGATACGATTTTCGCCCTGATTATCTTGAACTTGGTTGGATTCGCCGTGAGTTGGGAAATCCTGTTACATTAGCAATAACGGCGACTGCCCGGGAAGACGTTCGAAATGATATTAAAAAATTTTTACATATGGAAAATGCTAAGGAATATATTTATTCTGTAGATCGGCCAAATATCGCTTTACAAGTAATCAAAGTCCGAGATTATCAGGAAAAAAAAGAATATTTGTTTGAACTAGTCAAGCAATTAACAGGGCCAGGTATTTTATATTTCTCCAGTAAAAAGTTAGCAAATGAAGTTGCCAAAGAATTGAATGAGCGTTCTCTTGGACCGGCTGCAGCTTATCATTCTGAAATCGATCAAGAAATGCGGATATTACTTCAACAGCAATATTTATATGATGAATTAAAGATCATGTGTGCAACAAGTGCATTTGGCATGGGAGTAAATAAAGAAAATGTCCGTTATATTATTCATTTTCATCCACCGATCAATCTTGAGTCTTATTTACAAGAAATTGGTCGTGCTGGACGAGATGGAGAGAAAAGTATTGCCATTATGCTTTATTCGCAAGACGATATCATTCTCCAACATCAATTATTAAAATCCGAATATCCAAGTGATATTCAAATCGAACATTTTTATAGGATCCAGCATTTGCAAAATAATCATAATCATATAGACGGAACTGTTCTGGAGAAAACAGTAGTCCCTGAAGGTTATACCGAAGTGCAGTGGCGATTGTTATGGAAGTTTTTTAAAAATAGTAAAGATGAAAATGATTTTAAAGGGAAATTGCGGTCATTTGTTAACGAAAGGCTGGCAATTAAAAAGGCCAAACTGCGAGAAATAACAGATTGGATTGAATATGATGGTTGTCGTAGAGAACGATTGCTTATGAATTTCCAGGAAACGAAAAAAGAAATCTATGATAATTGTTGTGATAATTGCGGACTTGATTTATCTTGTTTCAACCAAGCGAATGTACCAAAAAAACAAGCGCTCCCGATTCATTGGCGACATAGATTGGCGGAACTATTTTCAATAGAAAAAGGAGATTAGAAGTGAAAAATCGACAAAAACAAATGAGTGACCAATTGTCTGATCAGGAACTTTTATTAAATTTTTACGTTTCGCAAGCACTTATTTTTTTTATTGCGGTGGCCCTTGCCTTTTTCCTTTTTCCTAATGTCCTAGACGTCTTTCAATTATTCAACTTTAGTAACATCAAATCGATTTTCATTATTGGTGGAGGAGCAGGGATGATTGTTGTCTCCATTGATTTTTTATTAATGAAATTTTTACCTTCAACGTATTTTGATGATGGGGGAATTAACGAAAGATTATTTACAAATCGTGGTGTTGTTCCGATTATTTTCATGACTTTACTCGTTGCGTTTTGTGAAGAATTATTGTTTCGCGGTGTTTTACAAACTAAACTTGGTTTTGTTACAGCAAGTGTTATTTTTGCAATCGTGCATTTTCGTTATTTATTCAATAAATTTTTACTTATTGATGTCATTTTATTAAGCTTTTTTATCGGTTTCATTTACGAGTGGACAGGGAATCTTGCTGTTTCGTTCTTCATGCATTTTGTGATCGACTGTTTATTAGGGCTGTTTATTTATTTTAAAAACCTCTCCAAACAAAAATAAAAAGGTTGGGATGTTTAATTAAAGGGAGTGGCTGGTAATGGTGCAACAGGATCAGGCAAACGGAATAAGGAAGTTGTCTCAACAACAAGAAGAGACGATGATTACTTCCCAATTGCCATCACGGAGCGAGTATCATAAGAAAAAAAGGGAAGCTGCCAAAAAGAAGAAAAAGAAAAAAAGAAAAATCCAAAATCCTTTAATCAAAATTTTAGCGTTTATTTTTTTGCTTTTACCGATTATGATAGGTCTTATATACTATTATCATGTTCTTCATTCAGAGAAAGATCCGGTTAAAGATGATAATCATTTTGAACAGGTGGAATTTGAATAAAGACTTTGAGCACAGGGGATTATTCCATCCCCTCTGATTTTTAATGGAAATCAATAAATTGTGTGCGAAACTCAAGGCATATGTTGTACAGCTTGCCCATATTTTTAATATATAGATATTTGTGTAAGGGGGAGCTGAGTTGTTGTGGAAGACGCTATTAAAAATTTGGAAGATTGGACCGATGAAGCAACAAAAGAAATGTTGCAAAATGTTGTTAAGCGAAAAAGAAAATTTGATAAATATGAAAAACGCCATCTGTTCGTTGTTTGGTTAACAGTGTTTGGATTTATCATTTACGGAATTTATTTATATACAACGGTTTATCAACCAAATTCATACTCGGCTGCTGAAATGTTCAATGCTTTTGTTTCAAGTTCACATAATGTATATTATTTATTCATCTTGTCAGGGCTTATCGGTTATATGAATGTCTTGAAAAAGCTGGTGGATAAATATGAGAAGGAATATCATGCACTACGTTGCGAAATTATTGATAAAAGCGCAGATTTATGGAAAGGTGAAGGATGGGAAAAACGACATCTTGTTTTTGAAATGATGAAAAATAAATATGATATCAATTTATATCATGAAAATAAATGATGAGCGGTTTCCTGAAATTATGACTGTACAAGAACATATAATCAAATTTTTCATACGATACAATAGGAGTTGCAACAGTCAGGAGGCCCAACTTATGCGGTTAGAGCGAATTGATGGAAATCAAATAAAAATTTTTTTGACATATGATGAATTAATGGAATTTGGACTTTCAGAGGATGATGTGGATAAAAATTCTTTAAAATGGCATCAACTCTTTTTCAATATGATAAACGAAGCCTATGAAGAATTTGAACAATTTATGGAGGGAACAATGATCATAGAGGTATATTCTCTTCAAACGCAAGGGTTGGTTATTTCGTTCACATTAAAAGAGGATGATGATTTTAGCTTTGAAAATGATCAATTTCTACCTCAAGATTGGAATGAATCCACTCAAGCAAATACAGAGTTTTTATATCTTTTTTCCGATATAGAAGACTTACTTCAATTTGCCAACAGAATTTTTCCGGTTTGCCGAGGAGGCTCGCTTTTTACCTATAAAGATCATTATTATTTATATTTACTGATTAACGATGAAACAAAAATTGAGCAAATTTCCTCAATCCTTTCTGAATACGGGGACAAATCTGCAATCACATATGCATTTCTTGAAGAATATGGCCGTTGTTTAATCAATGAATCTGCCATCCAAATCTTAATGAAACATTTCCGAAATCTATGAGTCTCTTAAAAAAGAGACTTATACCAAATTTCATGTTACTTTAGTCCTGCAAGCCCTGTCATTTTTCTTGCATTATATTAAATTCTGTGTATACTTAGTTTTGAATAAAAAATATTTGTTGGTGTATTAGGAGGTTTACAAATGACCACCCAAAAGGGTTCAGAGCATTTCGATACTGAGGAAAAAAACGATGTATTAGCATCAACGCAAACGATAATACATGAAGCACTTGATAAGTTAGGTTACTCAGAAGAAGTATATGAATTGTTAAAAGAACCTCTCCGGATGATTACGGTAAAGATTCCTGTTCGGATGGATGACGGTACAACGAAAGTTTTTACCGGTTATCGTGCACAACATAATGATGCAGTCGGTCCGACAAAGGGGGGAATCCGCTTTCATCCACAAGTTACTGAGCGAGAAGTCAAGGCACTGTCCATTTGGATGAGCTTAAAATGTGGCATTGTTGACCTGCCTTATGGTGGAGGAAAGGGCGGGATTGTTTGTGATCCGCGGACAATGTCGTTTCGAGAGTTGGAAGCTTTAAGTCGTGGTTATGTAAGGGCAATCAGTCAGTTGGTTGGTCCGACAAAAGATATTCCGGCACCGGATGTTTTTACTAATTCGCAAATCATGGCCTGGATGATGGATGAATATAGCCGGATTGACGAATTTAACTCACCGGGTTTTATTACTGGGAAACCGTTAGTTTTAGGTGGTTCACATGGGCGAGATTCTGCGACCGCTAAAGGTGTTACAATTTGTATTAGTGAAGCAGCCAAAAAACAAGGATTTCAGTTAGAAGGAGCCCGTGTTGTCGTTCAAGGATTCGGTAATGCAGGCGGCTTTTTATCAAAATTCATGCATGATGCCGGTGCCAAAGTAATCGGTATTTCTGATGCTTACGGTGCGTTGTATGATCCGGATGGTTTGGATATAGATTATTTACTGGATAAAAGAGACAGTTTTGGAACGGTTACGAATTTATTTAAAAATACAATTTCTAATCAAGAATTACTGGAATTAGATTGCGATATCCTAATTCCAGCTGCTATTGAAAACCAGATCACCGAAGAAAATGCACATCGTATTAAAGCAAATATTATTGTTGAGGCCGCTAATGGTCCGACAACTTTAGAAGCGACAAAAATATTAACGGAGCGCGGAAAATTAATCGTTCCGGATGTATTAGCTTCGGCGGGGGGTGTGACCGTTTCCTATTTTGAGTGGGTACAAAATAATCAAGGATATTATTGGTCAGAAGAAGAAGTTGAAGAAAAATTAGAAAAAATTCTTGTCAGAGCGTTCAATAATGTTTATAATACCGCTATTACTAGAAAAATAAATATGCGTTTAGCTGCTTACATGGTTGGCATTCGCAAATTAGCTGAAGCATGCCGTTTTCGAGGTTGGGTATAATGATGTTTTTGAAATACAAAAATTGATTTAGTAAGGCAATTCCAGTTGCACGGAATTGCCTTATTCCATTGATTAAGTTTAATTCTCCACTTTTTTCTCCAGCTTTCATTTCAATATTGAAAGAATGTCTGTATTTTCCTATCATTAGATTAAAAGAATTAAACGGTCATAACAGATGAATTTATTGAGGAGGATTTACAATGCATTATGAGGAGTGCATCGTTGTTGGTGGTGGCCCATGTGGGTTGGCTGCAGCTATTCGTTTAAAAGAAATTGGGATCAACCCATTAATCATTGAAAAAGAAAATATTGTTCATTCAATTTATCGCTTTCCAACACACCAAACTTTTTTCAGCTCAAGTGATCGATTGGAAATCGGCGGTGTTCCTTTTATTACGGAAAACCGCAAACCGACCCGCAATCAGGCTTTGGCATATTATCGTGAAGTGGTCAAAATAAAACAATTGCGAATTGCACCGTTTGAAGCAGTCGAATTGGTGGAGAAAATTGGTGACCTTTTTACCGTAACGACATCAAAGAATCAATATGAAGCAAAATTCGTTATCATAGCGACTGGATATTATGATCATCCAAACAATATGAATATACCTGGAGAGGAATTACCAAAAGTATTCCATTACTTTAAAGAAGCGCATCCTTACTTTGGCCAAAATATTGTTGTTATCGGGGGTAAAAATTCAAGTGTCGATGCGGCTTTGGCACTTCAGCAAGCAGGAGCAAATGTAACGGTTTTGTATCGTGGTTCCGAATATTCAAATCATATTAAACCATGGGTGTTGCCTGAATTTGAGGCAATGGTGAGAAACGGGAAGATTACGATGGTGTTTCATGCGAATGTAATTGAAATAACACCAAACTCAGTTGTTTATGAGATTGATGGAAAAAAAGAAGAGATTGCTAATGATTTTGTTTTTGCGATGACAGGGTACCATCCGGATCATTGTTTCATTACCAAAATGGGGGTTACCATCGACCCAGAAACCGGTCGACCTTTTTTTAATGAGGAAACAATGGAGACGAATGTGGAAGGTATATTTATCGCCGGAGTAATTGCTGCCGGAAATAATGCAAATGAAATCTTTATTGAAAACGGTCGATTTCACGGAGACTTAATTGCTAATGAAATAAAAAGACGAGTAACTTCATAAATTTTTGAAAAATGGTCGTGCCCTGTCATTAGGAAATACTACATATTTTCAATTTATTTCATTCATGATACGATGGTAGAAAAGAAATTGAAATGAGGCGGGTCATGTTTACAATCATTTCAGCCGGAATTGCACCGGGTTTTGCCCTTCTATCCTATTTTTACCTAAAAGATGAATATGAAAAGGAACCTCTCAAAGAAGTGTTCCGCATCTTTTTACTCGGTATGATCATGGTATTCCCGATTATGTTTATTCAATATGTACTGGAAAAAGAGCAAGTATTGCCACTTGATTCCGTAATGGCATTTACTACCGGTTTTTTAGAAGAGTTTTTTAAATGGTTTTTTATTTATTTTACGATCTATCAATCTATTGAATTTGACGAGCATTATGACGGGATTGTTTATGGGGTGTCCATTTCTCTAGGGTTTGCTACAGCTGAAAATATATTATATTTGTTTGGAAATGGCATTAAATATGCAATTGGAAGAGCTATTTTACCGGTATCCAGTCATGCATTATTTGGTGTAATCATGGGATATTATATTGGAAAAGCAAAGTTTATGAAACGGGGTGAACATCATCCGTTGATGTTCTATTCATTAGTTATTCCGATTTTATTGCACAGTTTATATGATTATATTATGTTAAAAGAAAAGGTTTGGTTAATGATCATTATTCCGTTTATGGTGTTTCTTTGGTGGCTGGCATTAAGAAAAGTAAAAAAAGCGAAACATAGTCAGCTCCAATATGGGAAAATGACGGACATATTTTACCATGATTCGAGCGGTTAAAAGGTAATCGAATAAAACTTCTTATGGTCTAAGTAAAAACTGGGGCTGTCCAAAAAGTCAAAATTAATGAATTTTTGGACAGCCTCTTTCTTTTTATAGTAAAAATAATTTATTTAACGTAAATTATCAAAAAAATCGTTGACATGTCGAAAAATAAGGATTATAATCAAACCTAACATTCATTAGGTGGTGATATATTGCATAAAAAATTGATTAGTGCCGCTCTGAAAAACTATGCCTTATATGGATATCATGGGGCAACGATGAAAAAAATCGCGGATGAAGTTGGGATTAAGCCGGCGTCGATTTATTTTTTTTATAAAAATAAGGAAGAGTTATTTATCGCTGCTTTTCAACAGCTGTTAGACCGTCACTTTCAGAAAATGGAGAGCATTTTCCATGAAAATCAGGACAAGCCGGTGAAACAGATTTTTACGGAAATGATTCATGGGATTGTATCCCACCATACTGGGGATATGCAAGGAACGGATGCGTATATTTCACTGGTGACATCACCGATTGATGAAATTTCCCAATATCTCCATCAACATATGCAGCGATATAATAACTGGCTTGTTGACACGTTGCAGTCGAGCTTGCGGAAAAGTTATCCACAGATTACAGATGCAGAAATGAATCGTATAATAAAGCAATTTGTCCTTATCGGTAATGGCGTTTTTTGGGGAATTAAATTGTATAAGGGAAAGGATTTTGAAGAACAGGTGGTACTTGCGATTCAGATTCTTGAATCCTTATTCGATGAATTGAATGAAAAATATGTTTCTACGAATAAACCGTAATTAGCCGGAGTTTGAAGAGCCATGAATAGCTTTAATTTAACGAAATATGTCAGAAAAAATGGAATATAATTTATTTCGCGATAGCAGAATTGTTGAATATTTAACAAAAATAGTCAGAAAATTGAATACATAAGGTTATTACATACGTTGAACCTTTGTAAATAGTAAAGCAAACATAGGAGGCTATGAATAATGGGAAACGGAGCAAATAATAAAGCAGCAATGGGAGATGATTATTCACTGACAAGGGTACCGATGTCTGCACGGCAATCGCTATGGAGTATTACGATTGTCCGTGTTGGGGCGTTGGCGACCATATCACAATTTATTCTTGGGGCTTCCCTGGGATATGGGATGACATTTTGGCAGGCCTTTTGGGCTACCATGTTCGGCAGTGTCATTTTGCAAGTCATTAGTTTTCTTCTCGGTTATGCCGGAGCACGGGAAGGACTTTCTACGAGTCTGCTATCGAGATGGACGGGATTTGGCAAACATGGTTCCAGTATTATCGGTGCCGTCATTGCGATCTCCTGTATCGGCTGGTTTGGTGTACAGAACTCGGTATTTGCAAACGGAATTGTAGAAGCAACCGGAGGCAAATTATCCCTTCCAGTCGCAGCGACGATCACAGGACTTGGTGTTACAGTACTTGTGATTTTTGGTTTTAAACTATTGAGTATTACTGCTACAATTACCGTTCCTCTTTTTTTATTGGCCGTTGGATACGGAATTTTTAAAGTATTGAAAGATCATTCAATAATAGACTTAATGTCTGCTTCCCCTGCTGGAGAGCCAATGTCCATGGGAGCAGCAGCGACGATGGTAGCCGGCGGATTTATTATCGGTGCTGTTATTACACCGGACTTTAGCCGCTTCGCGAAAAACGGCAAAGATGTTTTTTGGATGGCAACCATTGGGGTTCTCATTGGAGAATTGGGAATTAATATGATTGCAGTACTGATGGCCCTTGCTGCCAAAACGAACGACGTTGTAAGCATTATGGTAACAACCTCTGGCTGGTTTGGTGCATTCGTCGTCATTTTATCTACCGTAAAAATTAATAACTTAAATCTATATTCATCATCCCTTGGGTTTACAAATATTTTTGACTCCGTCTTTAATATTAAATTAAATCGGGGTATGGTTACACTCGTAATTGGGGTTATCGGCACGGTTCTTTCGATTATGGGAATTTTGGATCACTTTGTCGGATTCCTTACATTCCTCGGCGTTCTCGTACCGCCAATCGCAGGAATTATCGTAGTGGAATATTTCATTTTAAAAACCCACCGGAAAGAATTGGACGAATCACGAAAAGAAGGAAAATTGCCAGAAAAAATCAGCAATATGCATCCGGTCACTTTTATCGCCTGGATCGCAGGATTTGCTTCCGGGTATCTGATTACGATCGGTATTCCTTCCATTAACTCATTAGTTATGAGTGGTTTGGTATATTACGTTGGTGCTGTACTCGTTAAGAAATATAAAAAGCAGCTGGAACGAAATGTGGCTTAATAAATAATCAATGTATGGAGGATTATGAATGAGAAAGATAGGAAAACAGGAAATTGAAGATATTGCTGTTGGTGCAGCTTTACTTGGAACTGGCGGGGGCGGTGACCCTTATATCGGAAAGTTAATGGCGCTGCAAGCCATTGAGGAATTTGGTCCGGTCACCGTATTAGAACCGGATGAAGTTCCTGATGATGCGCTGGTCGTCCCTTCATCGATGATGGGGGCGCCAACGGTCATGCTGGAGAAGCTTCCTAGCGGAGAAGAAGCAATCGAAGCCTTTCAAAAGCTGGAAGAATATTTAGGGGAAAAGGTTTATGCAACTTTTCCTATTGAAGCGGGTGGATTAAACTCAATGCTTCCTTTCGCCCTTGCTGCCAGATTGAGGCTTCCAGTAGTGGATGCCGACGGAATGGGAAGAGCTTTTCCGGAACTGCAAATGGTTACCTTTTATCTAGACGGCATTTCCGCAACGCCTGCTGTCATTGCGGATGAAAAAGGCAATACCGCCTTATTATCCACTATCGATAATGTTTGGACTGAAAGAATCGCGCGGGCTGCAACGATTCAAATGGGCGGATCGGTAATGAACGCCATGTATTCCATGCGAGGGAAAAACTTGAAGGAAAGCGGCATTCCAAACATTTTGCAGTTGGAAGAAGAAATTGGAAAAACAATCCGGCTTGCGAAGGCGAATAATGTCAATGCCATTCAGGAAGTGCTAAAAACCGTAGGAGGATTTGAATTATTCCTAGGTAAAGTAGTCGATATTGACCGGAAAACAGAATCCGGCTTTGCCAGAGGTGTCGCAACCTTTGAGGGAATGAATGATTATAAAGATGAAACGTTACAGCTTCGTTTCCAAAATGAACATTTAATCGCACAAACCGAGAAACAGCTGCTTTGTGTAACACCGGACCTCATTGCTGTACTGGATGCAGAGACCGGTTTGCCGATTACAACGGAAGGAATCCGCTATGGTGCGAGATGTGTTGTTATCGGAATTCCATGTCATCCGAAATGGCGGACCGAAAAAGGAATCGAAACGGTCGGTCCAAGATATTTTGGCTATGATCTGGACTATGTTCCGGTGGAGGAGCTTGTGAAAAGAGGGGGGCAAAAGTAATGGAAACCTATCGTATTGGAATAGATGTTGGCGGAACTCATACCGATGCCGTGTTGCTCGATGAACATAATCAGGTGGTGGCAGAAACGAAATCATCAACAACGAAAGATGTAACAACGGGAATTTACGCGGCGATGCATAAAGTCATTACCGAGGCAAAGGTGGATACGAAAAAAATCCGTTATGCCATGCTCGGAACAACTCATTGTACAAATGCGATCGTGGAGCGAAAAGGGCTGAATGAAATTGCTGTCGTCCGTATTGGTGCTCCAGCGACATTAGCGGTAAAACCACTTACCGGGGTACCGGAGGACCTTCGGGATGTTCTTGGAAAATATGTATATCTCGTTCGCGGCGGGCATGAATTTGATGGACGGGAAATTGTTCATTTAGATGAAGCCCATCTTTACAAGATTGCGGAAGAAATAAAAGGAAAAGTAAGCTCCGTTGCCATTACTTCCGTCTTTTCACCGGTCTCAAGGGAACATGAAGAACGGGCCCGGGACATTTTCACGGAAGTACTAGGTTCAGAGATTGCTATTTCCCTTTCTTCTGAAATTGGCTCTGTCGGATTGCTGGAAAGAGAAAATGCGACTATCCTCAATGCATCGGTCGTTAATGTGGCAAAAACTACCGCACAAGGATTTATTCAGGCCCTTAAAAACGAGGGAATAGAAGCGAACGTATTTTTCGGACAAAATGACGGTACGCTTATGTCCATTGACTACGCAGTGACATACCCTATTTTCACTGTTGCATGCGGACCAACGAACTCATTAAGGGGAGCATCCTATTTGGCAGACTTAAAGGATGCCATTGTCGTTGACGTGGGAGGTACCACATCAGACGTAGGTATTCTAGTAAATTCCTTCCCGCGGGAATCTTCCTTAGCTGTGGAAATCGGCGGAGCTCGTACCAACTTCCGCATGCCTGATTTAGTTTCCATCGGTTTAGGCGGGGGTACCATCGTCCGGTTAAAGGATAACGGGGAATTTACGATCGGGCCAGACAGTGTCGGCTATCGTTTGCCGGAAAAGGCGTTAATCTTTGGCGGAGATACCCTCACCACGACGGACGTTGCCGTTGCCCTCGGAAAAGCGGAACTCGGAGACCCGTCGAAGGTTGCCCATCTCGATAAGGAATTGCTCGAAAAAGTGTATGGGAAAATGGTAGAAATGGTTGAAGAAGCAATCGATAAGATAAAGACTAGTGCAGCCCCGACTCCGGTAATTTTAGTCGGTGGAGGAAGTATTCTCTTCCCGACGGAATTAAAGGGTGCATCCCAGGTGATTCGTCCGGAGCATTCCGGAGTGGCCAATGCCATTGGATCTGCCATTTCTCAAGTGAGCGGCCAAATCGAAAAAATCTACTTGCTGGATGAAGTTGGACGTGAGAATGCGTTGGAACAAGCGAAGGAAGAGGCGAAGGCAGAAGCAGTCAATGCCGGTGCCGACAAAGACAGCCTCGTTATCGTGGATATAGAAGACGTCCCATTGGCATACTTGCCGGGAAATGCTACAAGGGTTCGGGTAAAAGCGTCCGGTGCATTGCAGTAAAAAGTATATCTGAAGCTGGCTGTGATGCTGCAAGAACAGAAAAGGGCTGTCAGATAAGTCCTTAAAAAGAGGCAAGAGGAGATAAATTTTTTATTTTTCTCCTCTTGCCTTCGTATTTTTTCTATTTTTCTCTGAAAGTAACGGGCCAATGCCATTACTTTCAGTATGTTTTGGGCTAAAGCCACGATTCCAAACTCGACATGATCTTTGTCGAGTCCCCTTAGGTGAAAGCTGCATTGTTGATATCTTTTTTATTCTTATGAGTTTGTTCTTGTAAATAGCTGCCATAAGGAATAAGGAAATCAAATCGCGGCTCTTTTTCTTCTCCAACGGCATAGACATAGTTCTCTTCGCTACCATTGCCTGCATCAGCAGACTTTTTTGGGCACTGGTAAGGATGTAGCTACTAATTTGTCCATATGCGGAATGAAAAAACGTGTATCTGTTGGGCATTGGACAGCCTCAGTCTTTTAGTTTTACGATAACGATTGTAATTCGCTTTCCAATTGCTTAATTACTTGGTTTATTTGCGTCATTTCATCTGTCAACCGTTTTTTCATTTCTTCATTATCAAGGTTTTTCGAGAATTCATCAAGTTTTTCATCAAGTATTCTTTTGTTTTCCTCAATTTTCTTCTTCAGTTCCAGTTTTCTTCTTTCATTGTCCATATTACCTTTCATGGATTGAAGTTTCTTAATTTTTTCCTCATAATGGGCAATTTGTTTATCAATTTGTTCTTCTGATAGTAATGATTTCTCATTGAAATCATTTAACATTGGTATGGAAAAATTAAACAATGGGCTTGTTTCTGCAAAGAAATTATGCATCTCACTAGAAAACTTTTGAAACTCATTTTCAATATCTGTTTTCAATTGATTAGCGGTAGTCAATTCTTCCCATGTCTTTTCAAATAATGTTTGATCCTTATTTTTTACTGCTTCTTCTAACTTCATTCTGTACGTATTAAATGTTTTATCATCCATTGCATTGGTGGTAAACCGATAGATAGCCCCGTTCGGTGCTTTCATTTCCAACTCTTTGTGACCTTCCATCATTGATTTCAAAAAGTCTTTATTGAAAAACGGGAACATCAGGAAAACCTCCTTAGTTTGACTATATTTGACCTTTCCTACTTTTGTTATACTTGATTACTGGAAAATTTTCAACTAATATGCATAGAAATTCCCAAGTCATAGAAGTCTTTCCTTAAATTTATTTTGTCCAAAACTTTAATTTTTATATGTCATAAACCGAATGTAAACACAGTATTCTTTTGCATAAAAAACCAATTCCTACAAAAAATAGTGGTACTTGATTATTACATCATGGAGGGACAACAATTATGATTACAAGAAGGAATTGGATGAAACTAACAATTACAATGTTTATTTGCACATTATTATTAGTTTCGGGTGTACATGATCACGGTGCGAAAGCTTTCTCCAATCAAGTCATACAAATTGGAGCAGTTGGAGACGATGTTATTGAATTACAATCACGTTTACAATATTTAGGTTTTTATACAGGAAAAATTGATGGCGTTTTCGGATGGAGAACATACTGGGCTTTACGAAATTTTCAATATGAATTTGGCTTAAAAATTGATGGATTAGCAGGAGCTGCGACAAAGCAAAAACTTGCCAGAGCAAGCCAATATAACGAATCATTTGTGAAGGATCAGATAAAAAAAGGGAATAAATTCACGCATTATGGTGGTGTTGATTTAAACAAACAAAAAACAGGAGGTAAGAATGGAGCTGCTGGAAAAGCAAATCAAAAACCGGCAGGAAACAATCAAAATCGCAATACAGCAAATAATAATCAACAAGCCCGCAGTAATAATCAAGGCGGCAGAACAACCAATCAACAGCCAGCCACACCTGCGAAACCAACTGCAACAAATGTTCCAAATGGTTTTTCGCAAAATGATATCAATTTAATGGCAAATGCCGTTCACGGCGAGTCACGAGGTGAGCCATACATCGGACAAGTTGCTGTTGCAGCAGTCATTTTAAACCGGATGGAAAGTCCTTCATTTCCACATACAATCGCAGGCGTCATTTTTGAACCAGGTGCGTTCACTGCAGTTGCAGATGGTCAGATATGGTTAACACCGAATGAAACTTCGAAAAAGGCAGTTCTTGATGCGATTAACGGTTGGGACCCTACCGGTGGTGCAATTTATTATTTTAATCCAAACACAGCTACAAGCAAGTGGATTTGGTCAAGACCACAAGTTAAACAAATTGGAAAACATATATTCTGTAAATAAGGGGTGATGACATGATAAGAAATATATTAATCGGCGTTTTGACAGTAGGTATAGTTGGAGTTGGTATTTGGGGCTATCAAGAACATAAAGAAAAGAATGCAATTTTAATCAATGCGGAAAATAACTATCAACGGGCCTTTCATGAACTGACCTATAATATTGATATTTTACATGATAAAATTGGAACAACGTTAGCCATGAGTTCCAGAACAAGTCTTTCCCCAACACTTGCAGAAGTATGGAGAATTACTTCAGAAGCCAATAATTCTGTAGGTCATTTGCCCTTAACATTGCTTCCATTTAATAAAACAGAAGAATTTCTGTCGAATATTGGTGACTTTAGTTATAAAACCGCCGTCCGTGATTTAGAAAAAGAACCATTGACAGATAATGAATATAAAACATTGCAATCATTATATTCTCAGGCAGGTGAAATTCAAAATGAGCTACGAAAAGTTCAACATCTTACATTAAAAAACAATCTCCGTTGGATGGATGTGGAAATGGCGATTGCCTCCGGAAAGGAAGCTGCTGACAATACCATTATTGATGGCTTTAAAACTGTTGAAAAAAAAGTGGAAGGGTATTCCGAAACAGACATGGGACCGATAATGACAAGTATGGAAAAAAAGGAATCAGGTTATCGCAATCTACCCGGTAAAAAAATAACAAAGAATGAGGCTGTTAATATCGCAAAAAAATATACAAAAGTTTCCCCAAATGCAAAAACGAAAGTGGTTGAAAACGGGAAAGGGGCTGACTTTGGGTTTTATAGCGTTACTATCCAAGATAAAAATGAAGAAATAAATATGGATATTACAAAAAAAGGCGGGTATCCGATTTGGCTAATCAATAGTCGTGATGTAAAAGAACAAAAAATCAGTTTAAATGCTGCGTCCATAAAAGCCAATCAATTTTTGAATGAACGGGGATTTAAAGATTTAGAGCTTTTTGAAAGTACTCAGTATGATCATATTGGTTTATTCAATTTTGTTACGAAGAAAAATAATGTCCGTATTTATCCGGAATCCGTTATGGTAAAAGTGGCATTAGATGATGGTAGTATCATTGGTTTTTCTGCAGAACAATATTTGGGTACAAATAATAAAAATCGGAAAATTCCTAGTGCGAAAATTTCAGAGGAAGAAGCATCGAAAGCCATTAATAAAAATGTTAATGTAATGGAAACACGCTTAGCTATTATTAATAATGAAGTAAATGATGAGGTGCTTTGCTATGAGTTCCTAGGAACACTAAATAATGATACGTACCGGATTTATGTAAATGCACAGGATGGTTCTGAGGAATATGTAGAAAAATTACAAAGCGCTGAACCAATTTATGAAGATGTTGCCAATGGTGAAGCATAAATAATGTTAACTTCACTAAATGAAAGAGTTTCTTCAATTATGTTTGCTGAATCTATCGGACTCTTGGTGCGGTCTTTCTCCCATCTATCTTCCCTCTTCATTGGATTTAGAAGTAGGAATAGATGCTTATTACCATTAAGTTAGGATAAGTTGGTCTGAAAATCTTAAAGGAAATTGCTGTTTTCCCTTTTTCGTGTCATAATGAAGATAGAGAAGATTAAATCTGGGGAGGGGGATCTTATTGTTTAAACTTGGGACGATTTTAACCATTGAAAGGATAAATGATAATCAATTACAACGATATAAAAGTAAAATTATTGATTTTGATGAAGATACCATTTTTATTGACTATCCCGTTGAACCTAATTCAAAGCGGATATTATATGTTATGAATAATGAACAACTAAAGGTTTCCTTTGTAGAAGAAGAGTCTGAGCAAGCATATCAATTTAATACCATGGTTATTGGCAAGCGAAAGAAAGCGATTCCATTACTGGTATTACCTAGACCGAAACAGGAGGATATTGTGCGGATTCAGCGGCGGGAATTTGTTCGAATAAATTATGCAATTGATGTTGCTGTTCATCCTTTATATAATGAGTTTGCCCCTTTTAATACAATCACAAATGATATAAGTGCTGGGGGAGCATCAATTTTTGTTCCGAAAAATATACCAATCCGTCAACATCAAGAAATTCTTTGTTGGTTTGTTTTGCCGAGAAGATCAGGAGAATACAGTTATTTAAAATGCACATGTGAAGTCATTCGAAGCGTAGACTATAATGAAACTAGAAAGATTTATTCCTTAAAGTATTTAAACAATAGTCAAAAACAAGAGCAAATATTACTTCAATTTTGTTATGATGCACAAGTAGCTTTAAGGAAAAAACGAAATATATGAGTAGTATATTTCGACTTTCTTTCATCCATAATAGTAACAAATTATGGATGGTGAAAAGAAGTGAGACAAGTAGAAAGAGTTATTATAAAACTGGTAATCATTCACGCAACCCTCTTAATACTTTGTCAATTGCTTTTTCATCACTACAATGCATTTCCCGAATTAAAAGAATTGACACAGTATGAAGGGGTAACGAAAGAAAATTTCTCAAAAGTGTTGGAAACCTTTCATTCACCTTGAGGGCAGGTATATACCTGCTTTTTTACTTTTTCATAATAAGAAAAGTTAAATTTTTAAATGGATAATTTGAAGGTACAATAGAAAAATTTAAAGTGCTATTATAGAAAAAATCATCAGCTAGTCTGCTTTTGATTAATTATTTGTGATAAAATAAAGTGAAATAAATAAGCTTTATGTAGTAATTAATTTTATATGGATTGAAAGAGGTTTTTATTCTATGAAAAAAAAGATTTCTATTGCAATTGATGGCCCTGCAGCGGCCGGAAAAAGTACAGTTGCCAAAATTATTGCCCAAAAACTTTCATACATCTATATCGATACGGGTGCTATGTATCGTGCAATAACGTGGAAAGCGATAAATCAACAAATAAATTTAGAAAACGAACAGGACCTATATCAGTTATTAAAATGGACAAATATTGAATTGAAAAAAGATGGTAGAAATCAACGGGTGTACGTAGATAACAAGGATGTAACCGGAAAAATTAGACTACCGGAAATAACCAATCATGTATCCATTGTTTCAAAACATAAATTAGTTAGGGAAGAAATGGTTGCTAGACAACAAAAACTAGCAAAAAATGGTGGAATTGTAATGGATGGCAGGGATATTGGGACACATGTACTTCCAAATGCTGAAGTGAAAATTTTCTTAAAAGCAAGTGTAGAAGAACGGGCAAAAAGGCGTCATCAAGAAAACATGCTAAAGGGAATTCCTTCCAACTTTGAACAATTAAAGATTGATATTGCCAATAGAGATCGTTTGGACTCTGAACGAGAATTTGCCCCTTTAAAGAAAGCAAATGATGCGATTGAAATTGATACAACATCATTGTCGATTGAACAAGTTGTTGAAAACATAATGACACTTGTTCATGAAAGGATGGAATAATATGTTTTTCTATAAATTTGCACGTATTATTGTAAAAATAATTTTTACTCCTTTATTCCGGATCGAAACAATCGGTTTAGAAAATATCCCGAAAGAAGGGGGAATCGTTTTATGTTCGAACCATATTAATAATCTCGATCCACCAGTTGTCGGAATTACCATAAAAAGGCCGGTTATTTTCATGGCAAAAGAAGAGCTGTTTACTATTCCGGTATTAAATAAAATCATCCGGCTTTGTCATGCATTTCCTGTTAAACGAGGTAAAGCCGATCGGGAAGCACTTCGCAAAGGCTTGGAAACATTAAGGGAAGGAAAGGTGTTGGGGATTTTCCCTGAAGGAACGAGAAGTAAAACGGGTGAACTCGGAAAAGGAATGTCTGGAGTTGGTTTTTTTGCATTAAAAACGAATGCTTCCGTAATCCCTTGTGGTATTATCGGAACTTATAAACCATTTAGAAAAACAAAAGTAGTTTATGGAAAACCGATTCCTTTTGAAGAATTACGAAATAAAAAAGCATCCGCCGAAGAAGCTACACAATTAATTATGACTCATATAAAAGAAATTTTGTTACAATATAAATAATGTGTTGACAAATAGGAATTTTTATTAGAAGTTAAGTAAAGGTAATAATTTTTTCCTTTATAAATAAACATTGGTGTCAAGTTAAGGAGGAGTACATATGACTGAAAACACAAATGAAACGATGAATGAGATAGAGGTTCAAAGTTTTACAGTCGGAGATTATGTTACTGGTCAGGTAACGAAAGTGGAAGATAAGCAAGTAATTGTCAATATTCCTAACAGTAAATTGGATGGAATTATACCGATTAGCGAATTGAGTGCCCTTCATATAGAAAAGGCTGAAGACGCAGCTCAACTCGGAGATGAATTCACTCTAGTCGTTACAAAAGTAGAAGAAGATGCACTAATATTATCAAAACGACGTGTTGATGCTGAAAAAGCGTGGGAAAGTTTAAGTGAAAAAAGTGCAAATGGAGAATATATTGAAGCGACAGTGAACGATGTTGTAAAAGGGGGTCTTGTTGTAGATGTTGGTGTCCGCGGTTTTGTCCCGGCTTCACTGGTTGATGATCACTTTGTAGAAGACCTTTCGATTTATAAAGGACAAACAATGACATTTAAAATTGTTGAATTGGATAAAGAAAAAAATCGATTAATTTTATCTCATCGTGATGTTGTCAAAGATCAATATGAACAGAAAAAACAAGAAATATTGGACAATTTGAAAGAAGGAGAGGTGATTGAAGGTACAGTTGAACGGGTCACCGATTTTGGTGTATTTGTTAATATCGGTGGTATTGACGGGTTAGTTCATATATCCCAACTTTCTCATCATCATGTAAATCATCCTTCAGAGGTTGTTCAAGTGGGTGACCAGGTGAAAGTAAAAATTCTTGCTGTTGATCCGGAGAGAGAGCGAATATCTTTGTCAATTAAAGACACATTACCAGGTCCATGGGAAGGAGTAAGTGAAAAACTTCCTGTCGGTTCCGTTGTTGAAGGAACGGTTAAACGACTTGTTTCCTTTGGTGCTTTTGTTGAGGTATTACCTGGCGTTGAAGGTCTTGTCCATATTTCCCAAATTTCACAAAAACATATCGGGACACCACATGAAGTGTTGAAGGAAGGGCAAAAGGTAATGGTGAAAGTTTTAAGTGTCGATGAAGCTGAAAATCGCCTTTCCCTTTCGATGAAGGAATTAGAAAAACCAGAAGAAAAAGAAGACGTGGAGCTTCCACAAGAAGAAAGAGGTTTCCAATTAGGTGATGTAATTGGTGACCAATTAAAAAAATTAAAACTGTGAGTTGAATTTTGAAAACTCGGCGTGAGGAACGCCGAGTTTTTTTAAGCCTTCAAAGGATCGTTACGTTTTAAAATACATAATTTTGCTCATAATGAGAAAGATAGGAGGGAGTATATGACAGGTTTTGTTTTCTTTGGACTTGCTTGGGTGGGGTGGATTTATTCAACATTTATTTTGGAAAAAACATCTCCTTATCGATTTCCAATAGCTGCAAGTCTTCTTGTAACAATCATTTTGTCTGTTTTTAAGATTCGGTTTCTTGAACTTGATATATCGTTAGCTGCTTTATTTTTATTTTCCATATCCCTTTTTAAATTTACAAAATTACCATTTTGGAATCTTCTATATTGTACCATCGGAGTTTTTATTGTATCGATTGCAACAGCTGTTTTTAATCTCATGTCTTTGTATGATCCGGTGTGGATATTTATCGATCAACAAATATTGCTGAGTTTTCTTGTCACTTGTTTGACAGTTTTACTTTTTAAAGAATATAAGGTAAGGATTTTTTCAACTATTATTGGACTTATTCAAGGAGATTTCCTTTATGCGGTTATTTTAAAAAAATTTTCCATTAATTTTTTGATTGGCCGTTTCGCCTTTCTAGATGGTTTGGCTTTGACCTGTGTTTTTATAACGATCTGGTCCGGTTTTGAATATTTGCAAACTACTTTTGAACATAAAGAATTTCAGCAAAAGAAGGAGAAGCAATTGTAATATGAGTGAGTACGTATATCCGGTATTATTTGGAATGGCATGCGGTGTGTTTGATCGTATATTAATGTTACGAACGGATTATCGACAATATCCTACTTATTTACATGGAAAAATCATCCATTTAGCTTTAGGGTTTATTGCCTCGGCTTTAGGAGCAGTAGCAGTCCCGGCTTTAATTGAAGAAAATATTACCGCGATTACGTTTTTGACGGTTGCCGCTTCCCAATTTCGAGAAGTTCGCAATATGGAAAGGAATACGTTAGCACAGCTTGATTCTTATGAATTAGTTACGCGTGGCAATACATATATCGAGGGAATCGCAGTTGCCTTTGAAAGTCGCAATTATTTAGTTATTTTTACGGCAATGATTACAACATTGGTTTATATCAAGTTTAATATTATTTTGGGATTGATTGCTGCGCTCGTTTGCATACTTCTATCAAAAAAATTGATGGGTGGCGGGAAACTGAAAGATATTGTTGATATTGAATTTGCCAAACCGCATTTTGTTGATGAGGGGCTTTATATCGATAATATCTATATAATGAATATCGGTCTTCCCCAGAGGCAAGAAGAAATATTAAAATATGGCATGGGATTTATCTTGAAGCCGAAAAATTTTGATGCTCGGACGACCATAGCCAATTTAGGGCAAAGACAAGCTATTTTGCATGATATCGCAGTAGCCTTAGGTGTTTATCGTGATTCGGGAACACCAGCTCTTGTCCCACTTGCAAAACGGGATTTGGAAGATGGACGGGTTGCCGTTTTTGTTTTACCGCAAAATCGCAATATTCAAAAGGCCATTGATATTATCGGTAACACGCCGACATTGGAAAATGCAATAAGAATGCCGACAGAAAGAAATGCGAAAGAGGAATGAGTATGTTATGACTATTGAAAAAATGATTTTGGCGGTTGTTACAACAAATCCAAAGAAAGTATCGAGTGGAATTGCTGTGTTTCATTGTGATCATCAAGAGGAGATGTATAAAATATGTTCTGCTTTAGAGGCGATTTTAGATGGAATTGCTCATAAATTAACCGATGACATTATGATTATCGTGAAACATTAATCCAATTTGGCAAACGAGTAATATTTTGGTAAAATAGATTAGGACATTTTCTTCGGATAACCCGTAATTTGCAAGACGGATATAGTAAACCCTTCTTTATGGCTAGAAGGGTTTATTTTCTATCATTTACATATATAGATGGAATTGAATTCTTGCATGTCTATCGATGATTCACTTCAATAAGATATTTTGCGCGGGCGTAATGATTGAAATTCCTTGAAACATTCCATTCTATTGAAATAGCCATCAAAAAATTTTAAGAAAGTGATGAAGAGGTGAAGAATATGTCAATGCCAGTAGTAGCTATAGTTGGCCGGCCAAATGTCGGTAAATCGACAATATTTAACAGAATCGTTGGGGAGCGTCTTTCCATCGAGGAAGATGTACCCGGTGTGACAAGAGACCGTATTTACGGTAGAGGAGAATGGTTAAATGTTGAATTTAACATTATTGATACTGGTGGAATTGATATCGGAGATGAACCGTTCCTCAAACAAATCCGCTTTCAGGCACAAATTGCTATTGATGAAGCAGATGTAATCATTATGATAACAAGCGGCCGAGACGGTGTGACATCTATTGATGAAGAAGTGGCAAAAATATTATACCGTTCAAAGAAACCAGTTGTATTAGCAGTCAATAAAGTTGATAACCCGGATATGCGCGATCAAATTTATGATTTCTACTCATTAGGATTTGGTGACCCGTTTCCGATTTCCGGAAGTCACGGTCTTGGTCTTGGTGATTTGCTTGATGAAGTAGTGAAAAACTTTCCAAATAATGGTGATGCGGATTACGACGAGGATGTTATCAAATTTTCATTAATTGGCCGGCCAAATGTTGGTAAATCTTCTTTAGTCAATGCAATTTTGGGAGAAGAACGGGTGATTGTTAGTGATATTGCTGGGACAACAAGAGATGCGGTCGATTCGCCTTATACATATGAAGGACAAAACTATGTGATCATGGATACGGCAGGAATTCGAAAAAAAGGGAAAGTCTATGAGAGTACGGAAAAATATTCGGTCCTTCGTGCATTACGAGCAATTGAACGTTCTGATGTTGTTCTTGTTGTTATCGATGCTGAAACTGGTATTATTGAACAGGATAAACGTATTGCGGGATTACCGCACGAGGCCGGACGTGGAGTCATCATCGTCGTTAATAAATGGGATGCCATTGAAAAAGATGAAAAAACGATGAATGATTTTGAAAAGAAAATACGTAATCAATTTTTATTTCTAGATTATGCACCGATTGTTTTTGTTTCCGCAAAAACAAAAAAAAGGTTACATACATTAATTCCGATGATTAAACTCGTCAGTGAAAACCATTCACTGAGAGTACAAACGAACGTGTTAAACGATGTGATTATGGATGCGATTGCTATGAACCCTACGCCAACAGACAAAGGGAAACGGCTAAAAATCTATTATATAACCCAAGTATCCGTCAAACCCCCAACTTTTGTCTTGTTTGTAAATGACCCGGAATTATTGCATTTTTCCTATAAACGTTTTTTAGAAAATCGGATCCGGGACGCTTTTGGATTTTTGGGAACCCCAATTCGAATCATTCCGCGAGCTAGAAAATAAAGGAGTGGAGATAATGACTAATAAAACTATAACCGTATTAGGTGCCGGAAGCTGGGGAACTGCACTATCCCTTGTTCTTGCCGACAATAGGTATAATGTCCGTTTATGGAGTTATTGTAAGGAACAAGTAGAAAAAATCAATAAAACGAAAAAGAATGAAAATTATTTACCCGATATTTTGCTGCCGGAGACGATAATTGCTTATCATGATTTAGAGGAAGCGGTTAAAAACTGTGAAACCATTATTGTAGCAGTCCCAACAAAAGCCGTTCGAGAAGTGATGAAAAAATTATTAACTCATATAAAGAATCCGGTTACGATCGTTCATGTATGTAAAGGTATTGAACCCGGTTCTTTGAAGCGCGTTTCAGAAATAATCAAAGAGGAAATGCCTGATTATTTATTAAAAGATATTGTCGTTTTATCTGGTCCTTCCCATGCTGAGGAAGTAAGTCTGCGCCACCCGACAACGGTTGCAGTTGCTTCAGAAAATCTGGCAGCAGCTGAGATGGTTCAAGAATTATTTATGAATACGAATTTTCGGGTTTATACAAATCCGGATGTAATCGGTGTTGAGATCGGCGGGGCATTAAAAAATATTATTGCCCTTGCAGCAGGGATCTCAGATGGACTCGGTTATGGAGATAATGCCAAGGCTGCATTAATGACAAGAGGACTCGCGGAAATTGCCCGTCTTGGGACAAAAATGGGGGCTAATCCGCTCACTTTTTCCGGATTAACCGGAATAGGAGATTTAATTGTAACTTGTACGAGTGTGCATTCGAGAAATTGGCGAGCCGGAAACGCATTAGGTAAAGGGGAAACTTTGGAGAAGATCTTACATAGCATGGGACAAACAGTTGAAGGAGTTCGCACAACGAAAGCAGCCTATCAATTGGCAGAAAAATATCAAGTCAACATGCCAATTTCAACAATATTGTATAAAGTACTGTTTGAAAATTTAAATCCGAAAGCAGCAGTTGACGAATTAATGACGAGAAAGAAAAAACATGAGATGGAGGACCTAGTCAACATTTTACAAAATGAATGATCTCCACGATACAAGAAGATAGAATTTTTCAATGAAAATAGATCTTCGAGGATAAAGAATATTTTAATTATGCATAGAATATGATATGGTTCAACGCGAATTGGGTATTTATTGTTTGATAAGCTGAAAGAAGTGTATGTCTCTGCTTCATTCAGCTTTTTTTATTACACCTTTTCCGGTGCGTCAAAATTCCTACCACAAGATTAGCGTGTTTTCAAAAAAAAGAAAGATGAGAGGGGTTAGCTGCATGCACTTGATTGGTTTAACTAACTCATCATGTACATATTTCATTCAGTTTATTAAAATTATGATAGAATGGATAACGAAAAACACGTTATAATTATTGAAATACTCAAAAAGGGGTGAACAGATTGTCTTTAGGCTTAACAAAGATGTGGATATCATTTGCGGCTATGGGTTTTATGTTTCTTTCCATCGTTCTCATTTATTTAAGCCGCTATAAATTAAAAATGAGATTTTTTCGATTATTAACAGCCCTTGTTGCATACGGATTAATGATTTACTCGGGTATCATTATTTTTATTATCGTTTTTTCTGGTCCAACGATTGAATGAATTTTTTCATTTATGCTTATTGGAACTGATCTTTACAGAATAACATAATAACGATTTGGACAAGCGGGGATGTGAAAAAGCAAGGTGAAAAAAACAATATTCCTTATTATGATGATAAGCATTTGTTTTATGCTCAGCGGGTGTTTATATCCAGAAGACGATCAGGCGAAACGATTACCGAATGAAGTGGAAATTGAAGCTGTTCAAAAAGCAATAGATAATTATTATCAAGATAATGACGGAATTTTACCGTTGAAAAATAAAGATGAAGAAACAGATATATTTTTGAAATATTTGGTTGATTTCAAACGGATTGTTCCACAATATTTACCGGAAATCCCGAAAAATGCTTATGAAAATGGTGGAGTTTTCCAGTATGTGATTATAAATCCAGAAACAAACCCGACCGTCAAAATTTTCGATTTACGAATTGCTGAGAAGATCAGAGAAGTAAATTATCGTTTATTATCAAAAGAATATCCTCCATTTAAGGAAGTAATTGGGAAAAACGTATTTTCTTTAGACTATAAGAAATTAGGATTTGAAGAAGATCCAATGGTAGAAAGCCCCTATTCTGGTAAGGACTTGCCTTTGATTATGTCGGGAGAGGGTGAGCTTTATGTCGATTATACGAATGACCTTTACCAACTGTGGGAAACAGGTAAACTTTCAAAAGTAAAATCGGGTGAAGATATTCGGATAATGTTGGCAGAACAGTCTATTTTTGTACCGGCTTATTCTCTCCCATATACAATTGATGAACAAGGACAACCGGTTTTTATGGAGAAAAAGGAATGAAGTGATTCAAGCTGTAAAGTATAAAAAATAACAGTGTTCTTCGGTAGCTCTTGACTCCTATATTTTCTTAGTAAAAAGTGTGTTGACAATTATAAAATTTACTACATTGTTGAAAAAGTTAATCTTACAAACAGTATAAAAAAACAGGAATAACCCCTTTTTTTTACAATATATTGTAGGAGAGGGGTTATATATTTTTGCAGGCAGGGAGGGTAAAAATATAAAACAAATAAAATAATAGTCATAAGTTAAGTGGACAACAACATAAATATATAATGTCCATAGGAGTAAAAACCGGATTAAATATCCCAGCAATCGAGGAACGGGAGGGGATTTTTTGGAAAAGTTCGACATTTTTAAAGACATTGCCGAACGTACTGGCGGTGATATTTATATTGGTGTTGTCGGTGCTGTTCGAACGGGAAAATCCACATTTATAAAAAAATTTATGGAACTTGTCGTTTTACCAAATATTGAACATGAGGCAGAGCGGGCAAGAGCCCAAGATGAGCTCCCTCAGAGTGCAGCTGGTAAAACAATTATGACAACTGAACCGAAATTTGTACCGAATCAAGCGGTGACCGTTCATGTGGATGAGGGATTGGATGTAAATGTGCGCCTCGTCGATTGTGTCGGTTATACCGTACCGGGTGCAAAAGGGTATGAGGATGAAAACGGTCCGAGAATGATCAACACACCATGGTATGAAGAACCGATTCCATTTCATGAGGCGGCGGAAATTGGTACCCGTAAAGTTATTCAAGAGCATTCAACAATCGGTGTTGTTATAACAACAGACGGATCCATTGGAGAAATTCAACGGGATAATTATGTTGAAGCGGAAGAACGGGTCGTTACAGAATTGAAAGAGGTTGGAAAGCCCTTCATTATTATCATCAACTCGACAAAGCCTCATTTTCCTGAAACGGAACAATTAAGATTAGAGCTTCAAGAAAAATATGACATCCCTGTACTTGCCATGAGTGTGGAAAATATGCGGGAAGCAGATGTTCATAATGTTTTAAAAGAAACATTATTCGAGTTTCCTGTTCTTGAAGTCAATGTCAACTTGCCAAGTTGGGTAATGGTATTAAAAGAAGGCCATTGGTTAAGAACAAGTTATCAAGAGGCCGTAAAAGAAACAGTGAAAGATATTAAGAGATTAAGAGATGTGGACCGTGTCGTTCAATCTTTTACTGAATTTGACTTCATTGAGCGAGCGGGACTTGCCGGAATTGAAATGGGTCAAGGGATAGCAGAAATTGATTTACATGCACCCGATAAACTATATGATCAAGTTTTGAAGGAAATTGTTGGAGTTGAAATTCGTGGGAAAGACCATCTTCTTGAATTAATGCAAGACTTTGCTCATGCGAAAAAGGAATATGATCAAATCGCCGATGCCTTGAAAATGGTGAAACAAACCGGATATGGGATCGCTGCACCATCCATTGAGGATATGAGTTTGGATGAACCGGAAATCATTCGTCAAGGATCCAGATTCGGTGTTCGTTTAAAAGCCGTAGCACCAAGCATTCATATGATAAAAGTTGATGTAGAGAGCGAATTTGCTCCGATTATTGGGACAGAAAAGCAAAGTGAAGAGCTTGTCCGGTACTTAATGCAAGATTTTGAGGATGATCCTTTATCAATCTGGAATTCAGATATTTTTGGCAGAAATTTAAATTCGATTGTCCGTGAAGGGATTCAAGCAAAACTAGCATTAATGCCGGAAAATGCTCGATATAAATTAAAAGAAACATTAGAACGAATCATTAATGAAGGATCAGGCGGATTGATCGCTATTATATTATAGTTTCGATAGACTCCAGGAAAAATGGGGTCTTTTTTCGTGGTATATGAATGAGAATAAAAATACTTGTGACTAGCCCAAAGACAAGTTGATTATCTATTCCGTCAGTTCATTTTTTGGCTTCTATTAATGAAAAGATAGTTTATGTTTAAAATGGCAAAAAAGTGGAAAAAGTGAATATAGACCGTCTGAATGAAGCTAATTTATGTTCATTTATTGGAAACATGGCAACGTTGGCCACCGATACATGATAAAAAATGAGCCATTAATCAGAAAATCGGTCAAACAATAGAAAAAATTGGGTTGTTTTCTGATTAAACCTTGCTATGATAGAAATGTTGTGATAATCTTTTAACAGAATTGTTCTTGTTTCACTTTCCAATTATGGAAAAAAGAACAAGTATAATTTTAAGAATGAGTTGCAATTCATATATTGCACTACTTTATTGGGAGGAGGTGAATGGCATGAACAAAACTGAATTAGTAAGCGCAGTTGCTGAAGTTGCTGAACTTTCTAAAAAGGATGCAGCGAAAGCAGTTGATGCCGTTTTTGATTCAATTTTAAATGCTTTAAAAGAGGGCGATAAAGTCCAACTAATCGGATTTGGTAATTTCGAGGTTCGTGAACGTTCTGCTCGTAAAGGTCGGAACCCGCAAACCGGGGAAGAAATTGAAATCGCGGCAAGTAAAGTTCCTGCATTCAAACCTGGGAAAGCTCTTAAAGAAGCAGTTAAATAATTACATAAAATTGTAATTTAAATGGACCTGTATCATACATATACAGGTCCTTTCGTTTTTCTGGCAGACATTTAGGTTTGTTTACAGTCTTTCTTTTTTGCCCCTTATGTTCCAATGTGCTAATATGAAATAGATTAAAATGTATATTAAGTTTTAATTATAATTTATCAGGAAATTGCAGTTAATATAGGGAGGAACATACGATGAAAGAGATGAATCTGGAACAAATTGAAAAAGGGGTTCGTCTTATCCTTGAGGGAATAGGTGAAGATCCAAATCGTGAAGGCCTACTAGACACGCCAAAACGAGTTGCAAAAATGTATAGAGAGATGTTTCGTGGGCTTAATATAGATCCGAGAGAATATTTTAATACAGTTTTTCATGAAGAAACTGAGGAACTAGTTCTCGTTAAAGATATACCGTTTTATTCAATGTGTGAACATCATCTTGTTCCGTTTTTCGGACATGTACATGTTGCCTATATCCCAAGAAACGGGAAAATTACCGGATTAAGCAAACTGGCAAGAGCAGTTGAAGCGGTTGCCAAAAGACCGCAACTCCAAGAAAGAATTACTCGTATAGTTGCTGATAGCATAATGGAGAAACTGGACCCATTCGGGGTTATGGTCGTTGTTGAAGCAGAGCATATGTGTATGACAATGCGCGGAGTAAAAAAACCAGGTTCAAAGACGGTAACAACAGTAGCAAGAGGTTGTTTTGATACAGATGCAGCAAAAAGAGAAGAAGTCTTGTCTTTGATTAAATAATTTTTAAGGGGTGATTAGTATTGGATAAGCATACGAGCACAAATGATTATGTAATCATCAAGGCGTTGGATGATGGGGTAAATGTTATCGGGTTAACTAGGGGACAGGACACACGCTTCCATCATACAGAGAAGTTGGATAAAGGTGAAGTGATGATCGCTCAATTTACCGATCATACTTCAGCGATAAAAATTCGCGGTAAATCGCAAATCATTTCAGCCTTTGGCGAAGTATTCAGTGATAGTAAATAGATATATTTTTCTGTTTCGAATAATATAAAATGCCTTTCAAAAAACGGAAAAACTTATGATATAATTGTAATAGTTGAATTTTCGGGCATAAAAGCAGTACAAAACCGATTAACAATTACGACCGCAGATTGGGAAATTACCACTGTACTCGCTTGATTCAGAACCAAATAGGCTATTTACTTGGATACAAAAATTTCATTCGATGAGTCAATATTAAACATGAACGGTATTTGAGGGTGATTTTGTGCAGTTTTCAAAAAAGTATATTATGGAGATGAAAGAAAAGATATATAATAAGATTCATCATTCATTTTTATCTAGTCAATTAGAACTACCGGAGATTGATAATGATAAACTCTACTTACTCTTATCCATCTTACGTTTTCAAGATTTACCGGGAGCTCAGTTTGAAACATATGCTACTTCAGTAATGTTTATTCAAATTGCCCTTGATACCCATGATCTTGTTAAAAATGATGATGAATTCATGCAGCATAGAGAACGTCAATTAACCGTGCTTGCGGGTGATTTTTATAGTGGTTTGTATTACTACTCTTTGTCTCATTTACCAAATATCCAAATGATCCGCAATCTTGCGGAAGGGATTGAAATAGTTAACGAAAACAAAATACGTATTTATAACAAAGAAGTGCATTCTTTTGAGGAATATATGTCTTGCATGATGAAGAAAGAAACGACGATATATCAAAAATTGGCTCGCTATTTTCAACATCCGATTTCAGAACTATTATCAAGCCATTGGTTACATATTAATCAAATTATTAAGGAAAAAGAAAAGTACATGAAATATATTAAGGAAAATGATTTGATAGAACATAGTAATTTAACAGGTGAAAAATTGAATCGCTTTGTAGCGCAACAAATTGATGGGTATATCGATTCCATGTACAGCCAACTTATTGAAATGGTGCAGGAACCATCTTTAATTGAAGATTTTCTTGAGTTGATTGCAATCAATAAAAATAATGTCAATTCCACCTTCATTTCTTGAATTGACCGGTAAAGGGAGTTGTTGTAGATGGAACAATCGAAAGAAGAAAAGGTTCACCGGGTGTTTGAAAATATCTATCAACAATATGACAAGATGAACTCGATTATAAGTTTTAGACAACACATTCGCTGGCGGAAAGATACGATGAAACAGATGAACGTTCAGAAAGGGACAAAAGCGCTGGATGTTTGCTGTGGAACTGGCGACTGGACGATTGCAATGAGCAAGGCAGTCGGAGAAAACGGGGAAGTCATCGGACTCGACTTCAGTGAAAATATGTTAAAGGTTGGAAGGGAAAAACTGGTTAAAGAACATATTCATAATACCAAACTCATTCAAGGGAATGCCATGGAACTACCATTTCCGGATAACAGTTTTGAATATGTCACAATTGGGTTTGGTCTTAGAAATGTCCCTGATTATATGCAGGTTCTCCGGGAGATGCACCGAGTTTTGAAACCAGGCGGAGTCGTAAGCTGCCTTGAAACTTCCCAACCGACAATGTTTGGCTTCAGACAAATTTATTATTTTTATTTTCAATACATTATGCCGCTATTCGGGAAATTGTTTGCCAAAAGTTATCAAGAATATTCATGGTTGCAAGAATCAGCAAGAGCGTTTCCAGATGCGAAAAAATTGGCAACGATGTTCGAAGCGGCGGGTTTTAGTCATGTAACCTATAAAAAATATTTTGGCGGAGTTGCAGCTTTGCACTTAGGATATAAAGGGCTGGCATAGGCTTTAGTCAAGCTGGGTGGTACATATGAACTATAAAACGGTATATTCGATTTTGAATAAAGATTTAAAAAAGATTGAAAATGAATTGGAAAACGTATTGGATGCACATTCGCAGTTGTTAAAAGAATCATCCTTGCATTATTTGCAGGCAGGGGGAAAAAGAATCCGTCCTGTTTTTGTGTTATTATCAGCTAAATTTGGAAACTATAATTTTCAAATTGTTAAAGACGTTGCTGTTAGTCTTGAATTAATACATATGGCCTCATTAATCCATGATGACGTAATTGATAATGCTTATACGAGAAGAGGTCGTCTAACCGTTAAAGCAAAATGGGATAACAAAATTTCCATGTATACCGGTGATTACATATTGGCACGTGCTTTAGAAACCATAACTTGTTTAAATAATGTAGAAGCTCATAAAATATTATCAAAGACAATGGTAGAGTTGAGTATTGGGGAAATCGAACAAATTCGGGATAAATATAATTTTGATCAAACAATTACAAACTATTTTCGTCGTATTAAGCGAAAAACGGCACTTTTAATTGCAGCTAGTTGTCAACTTGGAGGGATTGCCGCTGATGTACCTCGAGATGTTCATATGAAACTGGCAAAGTTCGGTTATTATGCTGGCATGGCGTTCCAAATTATAGATGATATTTTGGACTTTACTTCAACCGAAGCAAAATTGGGTAAACCTGCCGGTGAAGATTTATTACAGGGAAATATTACACTACCGGTCCTTCTTGCTATAAAAAATCCCGATGTAAAATCCCAAATTGAAAAAGTGAATGAAAATATGGGCACTGATGAACTGTCCGCGATTATTCAATTAATAAAAAATACAGATGCGATCAATAAAGCGACGCAAATTAGCGACTTATATTTGCAAAAAGCAGATCAAGTATTAAAAGATTTACCGGCAAATCCGACAAAAAAATTATTAGAAACGATGTTGAAATTTATCGGAAAACGAAATTTTTGACAATATTCGCGAATGAATCTTGCATTTTTCTTATTTACAAACAAAGAAAATAGATGATAATATGTTTTTGGAAAACGATTAACATTACAAATGGATGGAGAGAGAATGATGGAGAAAACATTTTTAATGGTAAAACCAGACGGAGTACAAAGAGGATTGATTGGAGAAATTGTTTCCAGATTTGAAAGGAAGGGTTTTCAACTGGTTGGAGCAAAATTTATGCAAATCCCAGTCAGTGTGGCAGAACAACATTATAGTGAACATAAAGGAAAACCTTTCTATGATGAGTTGGTTTCATTTATTACTTCAGGACCTGTATTTGCAATGGTTTGGCAAGGTGAAAATGTTATTGCAACAGCCCGCCAAATGATGGGCGCCACGAATCCGAAAGATGCATTACCAGGAACAATTCGTGGCGATTATGGTGTGACAGTTAGTAAAAATATCATCCATGGCTCTGATTCATTGGAAAGTGCAGAGCGGGAAATTTCCTTATTTTTTAAAGAGGAAGAGTTGGTTGAATATACAAAATCGATTGATGAATGGATATATGAATGCTAATGTGAGGTGGGTCGAGAAACCTTTCATCATTCTGTTTTCTTATATTCAAAAATCATGGCGAGTCAATTCCCCTATTCTTTTGGGTTTACAAGGAAGATAGATGGAATAGGGGGCTTACTGTATGCGTCCGGTTATTTCTACTAACCATCAGTGGATAAAGAAAACCTCATTGATGGCAGTTTCAATTTATGAAATTATTCGCTAAGGATTGCTTGGTGTGTTTAGAAACGAGGAAGAATGAATGGATCAGGATTACCAGTCTTTTATTGAAAAAGTAAAGTGGAAAACAGGGATTGATTTATCTTTATATAAAGAAGCACAAATGAAAAGAAGATTAAAATCATTATATCAAAAGAAAGGCTTTCATTCCTTTCAAGAGTTTTTTCAAGGGATGGAAAAAGACCGTGAAATACTTTATGCTTTTCTTGATCGAATGACAATCAATGTATCTGAATTTTATCGGAATCGAAAAAGATGGGATGTTTTAGAGGAAAAGATTTTCCCACGCTTACTTTCTCAGAATCGCAACTTAAAAATATGGAGTGCAGCTTGTTCAACAGGAGAAGAGCCCTATACAATCGCGATGGTGTTATCTAATTACCTTCCGCTTACCGAGATTAATATACTAGCTACTGATCTTGATGAAAACGCCATTCAAAAAGCAAAGATTGGGGCCTATCTGGATCGGTCTCTACAGGAAATTCCTGAACAGATGAAGAGAAAATATTTCTCCAAAGACCATAATCACTATTTAATTCATGATGAAATAAAAAGAACAGTCACCTTTAAAAAGCACAATCTTTTGGCTAATCCTTTCGATAAAAACTTTGATTTGATCGTTTGCCGCAATGTACTGATTTATTTTACCGAAGAGGCAAAAAATTCACTATATAAGAAGTTCAGTGCATCATTAAAACCCGGTGGTGTCTTATTTGTCGGCAGCACGGAGCAAATTTTTAATTCGAGTCAATATAATCTTGAACCAATCGAAACATTTTTTTATCAAAAATTAGAGTGAAGAAAACTCGACGTTCGCCGAGTTTTCTTTAAACTTTCCTTGAATTGGTAAAACTTGATATGACCTTGGTAAAAAGGTGGCTTGTTACAAAAGAGTAATCCGTATGTAACGAATATGTAATCACTTTTAACAAAAAAATTGAATAAAATCATTTTCATATTCATAGCTTGTCATAAGACCATTGGAGGTGGTTTTATGACATATATTATTGAAAATGCTAATTTATATAAGCAAAATCAGCTTATTACAACTTCTCTGTTAGTTGATAATGGGAAAATTTTATCCGTACGGCCCAATTTTCCTAAATATTTATACATGAAAATGTCCGCAAAAGATTTCATTATGACTTCAACTTCGGTATTTTATGCCGATGGTATCCCACAAGAAAAAGACTCTACAATTGAGCAATATATGATCTCCCGCTACTTGGCAAAAGGTTGTACAGCTGTTCTTGTTTCCGCCCATATCAAAAATGTGAATGAACTAGATCAAGCGATAGAAGAGGTAAGAAATTTTTATAAAAAGAGCCCATTAGACTATACAATTGCCGTAAAGATTCCCATTAAAGACTTTACTGTTCCCCTTGTCCAAAAATGCAAGAGAAAGAAATTACCGGCGATATTTATTGAATTTCATGATAAAAGAGAGTTGTACAAAATTCCATGGGGATGGATTCGTGAAGCCCTATTTCCTTATAATAGTCCGCTTGTACCAGTAATTAAAAACTCCGGACAAGAAAAAGAGGATCTACTCCAAACGTGGCAAACGATTTTACAACGTGAAAAAATACCTCATATTGAAGAGTCGCTTTCTGAACAAACACCATTACATCTTCAAGTCCTTAAAAAAATCGGTATATATCCACTGAAAGGTTATCTACAAACTGGCGGAGAGTTGAGCTATAATTTATATTTGACGGGAAACCAATATCCTGCTGTTTCGTTCATGAATGATAAAGAAAACCTCATATTAGCAGTTACGGTGCATAAAGGAAAAATTGTCAAAGCAGGAGAAAAGATATATTATAATTTGGAGAACGGCGAAGAATTTACTATAAACCGTCCGTCTTTTTTTAGCTGATAGGAAAGTTCAATTTTTACTTTCCTGACGCATAAGTGCATAAGGAAAGCTTCGCGGGAATACATCGCAGCCGAAAAAATTATATATTTTACCGGTGAACGAGAGAGACTTCGGTAGCATGAAAATATTTTTTCGCTGAACGACGCCTCTTTGGTTGCCTAAAGGCTCAGACGCCCGAGTTTTCTTTAGCTAAAATCGCTTCTGTATGTCACTTACCTAGTCGAGGTATGGACTTTGATATACCAAGATGTTACAACAAAACTCACTTTTAATGGATTCAATGTTTTTCATAATTCAATATTGTCAATAAGGAGCAATGTTCGATGAATAAAACGGCGCAATATACACGATTAATGAAACAAGGGAAATTGAAAGAAGCTAAACAACTTTTTCATACAGTTTTAAATAAAGGGAGTGATGAAGAGATCTTCTCCCTTGCTGAGGAGCTAACTCATCTTGGTTTTTTAGAAGAGGCACTGACACTTTATCAGCGTTTGCTTGACCGTTACCCGGATGAGGGAGAATTACTGATAGCTGTTGCCGAAATATTTATCCATTTAGATCGGGAAGATGAAGCATTATCAACATTGGAAAAAATTGATGTGGAAGATCCATTTTATGTTCAAGCCCTTTTGCAACAAGCGGATTTGTACGATTCCCAAGGACTTTTTGAAGTAAGTATACAAAAACTTTTACAAGCTGAAAAGATAGCACCTGATGAACCTGTTATTCAATTTGCTTTGGCAGAAATGTACGCATCAATTGGGAAATTTGCTGAAGCAATTTATAAATTTGAACAACTGCTTAAAGATACAAAAGAAATAGGTGGTGTCAATTTACATCAGAGACTGGCGGAAGCTTATGCGGCAGCAGGTGAATTTGAAAAAGCATTACATCATTATGATCATGTATTGGAAGACAAGCTTGATATCGATGTGCTTTTTGGTTATGGGTTGACTGCTTACCAGGCCGGTTTATATGAAAAAGCAATTGAAAAATTAACTGAAGTAAAAGAATTGGATCCTGATTATCAAAGCTTGTATCTGCCGCTTGCCAAAAGTTATGAACATATCGAGGACCTTGAAAATGCTTTGCAAATTTCAACAGCCGGATTAAAAGTGAACCCTTATCAAAAAGAGCTTTATTATTTTGCGGGTAAGATCAGTTTGAAACTTGGAGACGAATCATCTGCAGAAAAATTTTTTCTGGATGCAATTGAACTCGATCCTTCATATATCGATGCACTTCTTACTTTGAATAAGCTTTATTTAAAACAGGAACGATATCAAGAGATTATCCAATTAGTCGAACCATTGTTAGCGGAAGGCGAAGAGGACCCTGATCTTCTCTGGGATTATGCTGTCAGTTGTGATAAGGAAGAACAATATTCTGAGGCATTAAACGCTTACCGTAGTGCATATAGATATTTTAAGGAAAACATTGACTTTCTACAAAATTATGGATTTTTTCTGTTAGAAGAAGGAATTTTTGATGAAGCTATCGAAGTATTTAATAAACTGCAAAATATCGACCCAACAAATGCTGAGTATATGGATATTTTGGAGAGATTGGAAGCTGACAGTAATTAATTAATTTTATTTAACAAGGAGGGATTGTCGATGGCCGCTCCTATATCTGTTAATGAGAAGAAAGAATTTATCCGCTGGTTTCTTAATCATTATCAATTGAAAAGGCGGGAATGTGTATGGATTTTAAATTATTTAATGAGCCATGATCAATTAATGGAAAAAGTCCATTTTGTGGAACATGCCGAATTTTGTCCCCGGGGAATTATAATGAGTACCCAATGTGTGGATGATGTTCCTTTTCGTTTTTACAAAGATTCTATCTTAACAACAGATGCTGAAAAGTCTTTTCATGATATTCGACTCAATCGAGATCAAGAAATATATATTCAATTGAATTTTAAAGCTGTTCACAAATCGCATCAATATGCACTTGTTCTTGAAAATAATCCCTATATGCCGGAACATTTGGAGATTTCGGATAAAGACCGTGAACTTGCAGAACAGTTCTTACAAACCTCCATCAAGAATTTTCAATTAGAACAAATTCGGGAAAAAATTGATAAAGCATTGGACCGGAAAGATAAAGAGGAATTTTTCATGCTATCCGAACAGTTAAACCGAATTTTGAATCGATAGAATCGTGTCCGACTACGGGTTTTATGTCGTCTTTAAAGATTGTACCCGTACGTTGGGCACTTTTTTTAGTTATTAAATCAATCGAACGCACGCGGGCAACTGTCCCCACCTTATCTTTTGTAAACAAGAAAATCTTGAGGTGGGACCTTGATTTCTTGTTATGGTAAATAAACATAAAACGGTAGTTTCATAAAAATGTCTAAAATTGTTCACATTTTATTCAAATATTTGTATAAAATTATGCTATCTTTATAATTAAATAAAGATATTTATTTGCTAAAAAATTATTGGTGAAATCGTTTAGGAAAAGGGAGGTGAAAGGGTGCGTTGGACAGCTCAAGACTTTTCCACTTTCACTCTTTCAGAGGAATATATTGATACCGTGCTGATTCCAATGGTTCCAATCTCCTTTGATGAACGTGGAAAAGACGCTGCGAATGGAAGCGAATTCATTCAAATGATTGCGCTCGAAATTGAGCGCCAATTTAAAGGAAGAATTCTTCTATTACCATCATTTGTCTATTTTTTAAACTTTTCCGATTATGATAAAAAAATGTTGCTTACCAAATGGCTTAACGAACTGACAAAGAAATCGTTTAAACATTTTTTCTTTATCAGTTCTGACCAATCATGGAAAAGTATTGTTGAAGAACTAAAAGGAGAGTTGATTTGGATTCCATCCATTCCACTTGAACATCTTGATGGAACAAAAAAACCCGCTATTATCGATAATCAAGTAAAACAATTGTTAAATCTTTTTGTGGAAAAATGGCAGGTAGCAGAATATATGAATAACTGATAAGAATTGTGAAATTAATAACTGAATAAAACGTGATTTAATAATATTTATTATATTGACCTAATTTTGATGATGCTATATTATAAAAATTGACTATTATTAACAGGGTTATACCCATTGAATTGCAAGATTGGAGGGGAGTAGGATGAGTGAACAACGGGTAACAAGGCGCCAATTCCTGAGCTATACGATAATGGGTGTAGGTGGATTTATGGCGGCTGCTTCAGTGATGCCAATGCTGCGAATGGCAGTTGATCCTGTTTTACAGGTTGAGGCAGGGGGTGATTTTATTGCAACAAATGTGAAAGTTGATGAATTGACAAACGAACCGACTCGTGTCGATTTTCAATTTAAAGAGGAAGACGGATGGTATACATCTAATGTAACGCAAACAGCATGGGTATACAAAGACGAAAAGGGAGAAATCATTGCACTTTCACCAGTTTGTAAACATTTAGGCTGTACGGTTAACTGGAACTCGAACAAAGACCATCCAAACCACTTTTTCTGTCCGTGTCATAAAGGGTTATATGAAAAAGACGGAACCAATGTACCTGGGACCCCGCCTCGCGGACCACTGGATCGGTATAAGTTTAAAATCAAAGATGGTGTTCTTTATTTAAGTAGACGAGCAAGTGCGGTTAGGGGTGGATAAAAGTGTTAAACAAAGTATATGATTGGATCGACGAACGTTTAGATATTACCCCATTATGGCGTGATGTTGCGGACCATGAAGTACCTGAGCATGTAAACCCAGCCCACCATTTTAGTGCATTTGTTTATTGCTTTGGCGGCTTGACTTTCTTTGTCGTTGTCATTCAAGTTTTGTCGGGAATGTTCTTATCTATGTATTATGTTCCGGATATCGAACGTGCTTGGGAATCGGTTTATTATTTGCAAAATCAGGTCGCATTTGGGCAGATTGTCCGTGGAATGCATCACTGGGGAGCAAGTATAGTAATTGTTATGATGTTTTTACATACTTTGCGGGTGTTTTTCCAAGGTGCTTATAAAAAGCCTCGGGAGTTAAACTGGATTGTTGGAGTTCTAATCTTTTTTGTTATGTTAGCCTTAGGCTTGACTGGCTACTTATTACCGTGGGATATGAAAGCGTTAAACGCTACAAAAGTTACTTTGGATATTGCTCAATCTACACCTTTGATTGGTGATATGCTAAAAACGTTGTTAAGCGGTGATGAACATATTGTTGGTGCAGAGACATTAACGCGTTTCTTTGCCATCCATGTATTTTTCTTACCGGCTGCATTACTTGGCTTAATCGGCTTGCATTTCCTTATGATTCGTAAACAGGGGATTTCAGGTCCGCTTTAATATCAATGGTTGAAGTTGCTTTGTATTAAGGAGGGAAACATATGAAGAGGGGGAAAGGAATGAAGTTTGTCGGGGATTCACGTGTTCCGATCAATAATCGGATGCCGAATATCCCGAAAGACTACTCAGAATATCCTGGTAAAACGGAAGCTTTCTATCCTGATTTCTTGTTGAAGGAATGGATGGTCGGCGCTGTTTTCTTAATCGGCTTTTTATGTCTTGTTGTTGTCGAACCACCTCCATTGGAAAGGATTGCCGACCCGACCGACACCAGCTATATACCAATGCCGGACTGGTACTTTCTATTTCTTTATCAATTGTTAAAATATTCATTTACATCAGGACCATATAATATTTTAGGTGCTTTTATCATTCCAGGGCTGGCTTTTTCTGCTTTAATCTTGGCTCCTTTTCTTGATCGGGGACCAAAAAGACGTCCGCTCGATCGTCCGTTTGCTACCGGATTTATGCTACTTGCGATTTGTGCGGTATTCTATTTAACTTGGGAAGCCGCCGCTCATCATGATTGGAAAGCGGCCAAACAACAAGGGATGATTCGTGAAGTTGTCGAGATCGATAAAGAGGATCCAGCTTATAAAATTCTTGAAGAGAATACATGCTTAAGCTGTCATGGCGGAAATTTGGAAGGTGGTTCTGGGCCGTCTTTAGCAGAAACGAAATTATCTGTTGATGAGATTAAGGATATCGCGAAAAACGGAAAGGGCAATATGCCACCGGGAATTTTCCAAGGAACAGATGAAGAACTACAACAAATTGCTGAATTTATTAAAAACATTGAAAAATAATGGTGAGGTTGATTAGGGTAAGTCCCCCGATATCATTTGGTCAGAAGTTGACTTATTTGAAAAAGGGGACTTACCCTTCTAATTTAAAAATGATATTTTGATTCCACTTATATCGGTTTATAATAGAATAGAGGTGAAGTTAGTGTTAAATATTCAATATTTATTAACAAGAAAAAATTTCCTATCTATTCTGTTATTCATTAATGTTATCGGGACAATTTATGGTTATTATTGGTATGGAAATCAATTAGCGGAGACCCCTTTAATTTTTTTACCTTTTGTTCCGGATAGTCCGACTGCTAGCTTTTTCTTTGTTTTTGTCCTTATTGCTTTTCTGTTCAAAAAAAATTGGCCATTGTTTGAGGCTTTGGCGATGATGACATTATTTAAATATGGGATTTGGGCGGTCGTCATGAATATCCTGACACTGATTGTTTCAGGCTATCTACCATGGCAAGGCTATATGTTAATCGCCTCCCATTTAGGGATGGCTGTTCAAGGTTTACTTTATTCTCCATATTATCGCATCAAAGCTAAACACTTAGTAGTCGCTGCCATCTGGACCTTACATAATGAAATCATCGATTATGTATTTTTTATGTATCCTCGATATGGAGCACTTGATCAATTTATTCCCCAAATCGGCTACTTTACATTTTGGCTAAGTATTGTTTCGGTCTGGATTACCTATTACTTTGGGATGAAAAGGCTAAGAAAAACTATGGCATTTTAATTTTCAAGGTCTATCCTTGTCCACTCTATCATACATTTTAGTAGGAATAGGGGGGACAGGAATGAAACAATTATTCGTTTTATTGACATTATTTACCTTTTTAATTGGACCAATAAATGGTGTACAAGCTGTAGAGAGCGAAAACGACTTACATACATTGGATATGTTGGCGAATGAAGCCCTTCAACTTTCAAAAGCACAAAGATATGAAGAGACTCATAAAGTTTTGAAGAATATTGAAGAGATACTTGAACATTCAAATGACATATCCGCTGATGAAAAACGAATTTTACAAGTAGCCCATCATGAGTCAATAAAAGTGTTAGAAAATGGTACTTTTTCAAATGAAGAAATCGTCAACCGGTTGACAAAGTTTCGCCTTGTCGTTGATGCAGTAATTACTGACTATGAACCCCTTTGGATGAATATGGAAAGTTCTGTTTTAGCAGCCTTTCAATCCGTGAAGGAAAAAATTGTACGAAAAGACTACCAACATTTTCATGAAGTATTTAATCATTTTTTAAGTGTGTATGATATCGTCTATCCGAGTATTATGTTAGATGTTCCAGTTGAAAAAGTTCAAAAAGTTGATGCCCAACTTCAATATTGGGAACAATATTCTAATAAGCTCATGAATAGTGATGACGGCTTGGAAGCCATTGAAACACTCCAAAAAGATCTACAAGGTCTATTTGAAGATGCCGAAGAAGATGAAGCCGATTTATCTTTATGGTGGGTCATTATATCAACAGGAGGCATTATCATATTAACTTTATCCTATGTTGGTTGGCGAAAATACAAGGCTGAAAAAGCAAGCCATAAAGCAGAGAAAAAAGGGCAAAAAGATTGACACTTAATCCGAAATTCTATAAAATTCTTTATAAAATATACTTAAGGAGGATGTAAATGGGAAGTTTCCTGATTTACTTTCTTATCATTACAATTATCCCAATATGGGCAAGTATGAGAGTAAATAATGCATACAAAAAGTATTCGAATGTTCCTAATTCTACGGGAACCACTGGTTATGAGGTAGCCAGAAGAATTTTGGATTCGAATGGCTTATATGATGTTCAAATTGAAGAAACACGAGGAGTTTTAAGTGACCACTATGATCCACGTGCAAAAGTAGTACGGCTATCTTCGGCAAACTATCATGGTCATTCGATTGCGGCATTATCTGTTTCTGCTCATGAATGCGGACACGCTATTCAAGATCAAGAAGATTATGCCTTTTTACGTTTTCGGTCTTCACTAGTCCCTGTAGCAAATTTTGGTTCAAATGCATCATGGTTCCTATTAATTATCGGCTTCATGTTTAATATGGCGAATTTAGCTTTACTTGGAATTATCTTTATGTCACTAGCTGTTTTATTCCAAGTTGTGACATTGCCGGTAGAATTTAATGCATCAAGTCGGGCATTAAATCAAGTCGTGTCCTTAGGTATTATACGAAATGACGAGGAAAGTGGTGCAAGAAGAGTCCTGAATGCTGCCGCCTTAACGTATGTTGCTGCTGCTGCCGTGGCATTATTGGAGCTATTACGATTCGTTCTGATGTTTGTTGGAATGAATAATGATGATTAATAATATTTCTAAATTAAAACAAGAGTTGATGATCATCAGCTCTTGTTTTTATAAAATAAGAAAGTATAAAAATACAAGTAAAAAACTTGGGACGAGTTTCGTGTCTAGCTCCAAGTGCCAGCGACTGAGAAACTAGCTCCCCTCAATGTGCTCCTGCGCCAAAGCCTATTCAAGGAAGCAAATCTGTTCTCACCTGCGGGGATGCCGTTTGTACGTCGCGAATAGGGCGCGACTCGCGCTTTTCTTAAAAGATAAGAAAGTATAAAAATACAAGTAACTAACTTGGGATTAGTTTTATTGTCTAGCTCCGAGCGCCAGCGACTAGCAAACTTCACTCCCCTCCACTACGATAAGTCAACATCGGCTCGTCCCTCGCCGTGTTTCCTTTTCCTTGAAAAATGCTAAACGCATTTTTCTTCGTGCGATGTCTATTCGAGGAAGCGAATCTGTTCTCATTGCGGGGCGCTCCAGTTTGTACGTCGCTATGCGGGCGCTTTGCGCTTTTCTTAAAAAGATAAGAAAGTATAAAATTTCTTCATATCCATAGTCCAAAATCTGTGGTATTTTAATTATATGGAGAAAAACATTTTGAAACAAATCTTATTTGATGAACATCAACATTGGGAAGCCTTCAAA